>Ga0222717_10003066_pt1 | contig 12701 bp, 11 predicted proteins | sample C33_18DmetaG_FD_165053 | JGI IMG/M metagenome (GOLD analysis project Ga0222717, IMG submission 165053) | Estuarine water microbial communities from San Francisco Bay, California, United States - C33_18D | ecosystem: Environmental > Aquatic > Marine > Unclassified | place: USA: California...
TCTTCGTACTGAGCCATAAGTTTCCCATAGATTGAAAATATTGTTATCGTTATTTATAAGAAAAATTATCTTAAAAAACAGTTGCACTAAATTAGTTTTCAGTATATAATTAATAGCGGGTTATGGGGACGGGGAGATAAGTAAAAATTTTCTAATACCAGAAGTCTTTTATCCAATGCTCATCAACTTTATGCATCTGATTGTCTGAGTTAGAGAAGTGCACCATCTTAATTGTATCACAAAAGTCGCCTCCCATAAAGTAAGGCTCAGCTGGATTAACATCTCTTTCCCAATTTCGATTAATCTTCTTATAGTCCACATCATGATACTTTGCAAACCACTCCATCGGTAGCCAATGTTTATTCTTTGTATGCCTATCTATAAAGTTTTGCTCTCCGTTAACTGGACCTTCCGCAAAACCATTGTCAATATAATACCGTTGCCAATATTCTGGATCTTTGTTAAACTCTTGCCATAGGTAATCAGTTTCTCCCATATAGAACATCTGAAATCCTCCGTTTAGTCTACAGAAGTGTCTAAGATTAGACCACCATCTTTCAAAGCAACCAAACTCTCCTTTCGGAAGATCGTAAGATAAAATAGGATCCATATCACCTGTAATCACCCAATCAATATCTAATGTAAGACACTTCTCTCCATTTGGTATATTTGCAAATTCTTCTTTATGAAAAAATAGTTTGTGCCATTGTAACTTAAACAGTGATGGATCTTCAAGATGTACAGCTTTTACTTCAGGTATAAGATTAGTAGGATCCTCTGTATAACAATACAGAGTAAAGTCAGCTGTTGAGTTTCTTTTTATACTGTAATATAGTTTATTGACATACTCAGAACTATATTTAGTTCCCACTTTAAGTGTTAGTATATGAATCATTGTTTAATCCTATCTGACCCTGATATTTTAAGGCCACAGTTTTTTTGACATACGTATGGACCACTATCTTCCCATTCTTTTTCTAGTTGTTTAAATAAAGGATTACTTGTAGATAATCTTATTATATCTCCTGGTTGTCTTGTTAAAAGATTCATTGTATTTTTTAAGTCAAATTCAGCTGCTATTAAATAGGTATCTTCTGTTTCATCGTTCACGGATTTATATAAGTCTGCAGGTATATAACAGCATCGATGTAAAACTCCATCGCAGTTTATGAATACACCTTTACTTCTTTTATACTGACATCTTATAGTTTTTATTTTAGTTTCCTTTATACCACTTTTATTTTTTACACCAGAACCTAAATTTTTTTCACTAGGCGCTCCTAGATTTACTGTCTCACCTTTTGTGTTAATAAAGTTCCAAGTTTTTATATCCTTTGACCATTTCCTATTAGATTTACGTATAATAAATTCAGAGAATCCTATTTCTTTTGAAATACTTTCAGCCTCTTCTAATTGGTGCTCATTGTGTGCAAATGGAATAAATTCCCATACAGCAGTACCGCCAGCAGATATAAACGCTTTTGCATTTCTGATAATCATATTATAATTTGTTAGCTGCCGATATATATGATTAGTATCTTCTAATCCATCAATATGAAAATACACTTTAGATTCAGGATGGGATCGTGCAAAGGCTTTTCCTAAAGCTGTCCACCATTTTTCGTTTCTTAAACTACCGTTTGTTTCTATAATAAGTTTTATATTATTATACTCACTAATATATTCTGATATTTGTAAACAGTCTTTTGCTGCTATAGGATCACCTACATTGCCACATAAACTAATTTTCTCTAAATCTTTCATTATATGTTTAGGGAGTATATGCTTTATATCTTTTATTAATAACTCTCTTTTAGCGCTAACCTTTTCTATAGGCTTTGAATTAAAAAATGGCTGAGTTCTCACACAAAGTGGACATGCAGCATTACACTTTTCTGAAAGCTCAAAAGTTATATTGTTTAACTCAAACCTTTTAGGAGTATCCTTCATTTGATCGTATAAACCAAACGCATAATACTTTTCTTTACACCACCAACATTCTTTACATGGCATAGACCTATCACCGTGGCCAGTGCGAGTACAAGAAACAGTGTACGGAAATATAATATCCATTAAATTATATTTTTTATACCAATTAGCAATTCTTAACTTTGTTATATCTGAAAAAGGCATTAACTCAGGTCTTTTTCCGGCAGGACCTCCAGTCCTATCACTAAGAATTTCCATATCTAAAGATATTAGTGTATCATCATCATATTGTTTCGTACCCCCTGTTAATAGAGGCCCTTTTTCTAATACCTCACATATAAATTTCTCCCTTGCAGGTTTTGTATAATAAGCTTTTTCGTTATTATGTACTTTTCGATAGTTAAAAGTAGTTAAATTTATAGTAATGTTTGGAAATAATTCTCTAATAGCTGATATTATCTTATTACACCTTTCTGTAGAGCTATAAGCAATTACTGAAAGATCTACAGCATGCCAACATTCAATAGTATGAGTGTCATGGGTAGGGTAATCAGTTAAACTTTTTGCAATAATATAAAGTAGCATGGCAGAATCAGATCCAGACGATAGCGATAACCCTATAATATCTGTAAATTCTTGTTTATATTTAGAGAATCTCCATTTACCATTTTTCATCCAAGCTTTAGTCGGAAGATTATCTGTACCTATTTCTATCATTGTACTCCTCCATCATACATACCAAATGCCCATTTCTTTTCTCTACACCACCAACATTCTTTACATGGTTTAGTAAAGTAGTCGGTTTTTTCTGCGTATTCAACACATGAACCGGTTAATGGAAATAAATTATCCATTAAATTAAACTTATGATACATATCTGCTACAAATCTTTTATCTACGAATTCAAATGGACAGTAGAAAGGTTTACCGTGACGCTCATGATATGGCTCTCTATCATTACCATGTTTATCTCTACGTTCTTCGCGTTTATATAATAGGTTATGAGCTTCTGCTTCTTCTTTATCCGGATTTGCTGTACGACCGTGGAGCAACACATCAATCTTACTCTCATCTCTTAATCTATTCTCATGTGCAGCATGATGATTTACTTTATCTTTTTCATGATTCTTATCATAATAATCAAAGTAGTGTTCACCGAAATTTATATTAGGAAACATCTCTCTAAATAATTCAGCTATTTCTCTTGCATTCCATTCGTTTGTTGGCCTAGCATTATGTACGCCAGTAATAAAATTAACTTGTGCACTAGACTTGCGCTCTGTTAATTCTCTACATACCATAAATGTAACCAGAGAAGAATCAGCTCCGCCTGATAAGTTAATTCCAATCTTTTTAAATTCGTTTAATCTTGGATAAGGATTCCAAAAATCAACGGTTCCATATTCAGATTCATATATCATTAATTCCACCTAATAACGTTATCTTTTAATTCAGGTCTTTCTTTACCATTATAATGTTTAGATCCAGGCCCATCAAAACAATTTTTATCTCGATACCCTAACCCTACAAACTTAATTAAATTATCATCATTATACCATATCTTATTTTTGTTATCATCGTTTTGTATAAAACATCCGCAGAATGATGAATCTACTCCATACTTTCTAGCTATAATTGTGATAGCATATGCATGCGCCATAGCTCCTTGATATGCCTTCATCTTCATTCCATGTTTAGTAAGGCTGTTTGGCTTAAGCTCCTCTATCTTTGTTTTTCCAAATGTATATGGTTGATAAGTAAACTTCAAAAGATACGGAGCCATAACCTGAGTGTTAAAAGGTACTGCCTCATCAAATATACCGAATCCATTCTTCTTAACTTCACCAGTTTTTACTGCATCTTCAAATATTTCTAAATCGTTATATAGAACTTCAATACCAGCTCTTGCAGCTCCTTTTTTATTAAACATATTTCTATATCCCATATGCTCTACCGTTTGTATACAAACTGCTCTTTTATCATCATAATACTCCGGTCCATAAATATCAGTTCTGTGATGCCACAAATTTGAAAATATTGGAGTTATTAATAAAGATTCTTTTAATATCGTATTAATTAAGTTTTTAGAAGGAATATCCTCTTGTTTAAAATAACAGGAAGTGTACCTTTTGTGTAAATTATCATATAACTCATTGTCATTCATAGAGATAAGCTTTCTGATTGATTCATAAGATTACTACCACACTTTCTATTACATATAGGTATTTGCCTATGATCCCAAAGCTTATGTAATATATTAACATTGCTTCTATAGCTATCGACTATTTCTTCAAATGAATGTTGCTTTAAATCATACTTTATTTTATTATCTACTAAAAAATTATAAAACTCAGGTTGTTTAAAGTTACCAAAATGTTCCATTCTGCTAATAGAACCATGTACGTGACAGCAAGGCATTACTTTCATATCAGGTGTAAGATAAAATTGCTTTCTTCTCATCGCCATACAATTTACAGGAAAATGTTTAACCCCCTGTACATCTGCAGGAGGTCTATATTCTGATTTTGAAGGTAAGGAAATATCTGCAGAAACTCTTTTCTTTTTGCTAAGATTAAAATTATAAGATTGAGTCTCTTCAAGTTTATTAGGTGAGTATGCTCTACTGCTTTTTTTCACAATAAAGTTTTTAAATCCTAGCTGTTTCGCTAATGCTCTAGCCTCTTCTACCTGATGTTCATTATGTTTAAATACAATAAATACCCATGTAGCTTTACCACCAGCTGCTATGAATGCTTCTGCGTTTGCAATAATATTTTCATATTTAGTTTTAACTCTATAAATCTTATTTGTATCTGCTAAACCATCTAATGAAAAGTATACTTCATAGCCTGGAATCCTACCTAGTTCACTCCACCATTTAGGAGTCTTCATACTCCCGTTTGTATCAGCCTTTTGACTTTCCACTCCATATTCAGCTACTGTTTGAAATGTTTCTAATGCTTGGGGATGCATCATAGGATCGCCAAAGTTTCCACAATATGTAATACGTTTAATATTAAATCCATACGGTGAGCTAAGTATATTATCCCAAACATTTACAGGTAGATCAAAATGTCCATCATCTTGAATACTCTTTACAATCTTAGAAACCTTTCCGTCTAGCCCAGTTCTAGGACAAAGAGGACATGCAGCATTACATCTGTTTGTAATTTCTGAATCAATGATTTGTAGATTAAACATTGTAGTATTCATCTCCTTTAAAATGAGAAGTCCATTCTGGAAAATATTTTAGAATATTGTCACCTCTGTGTTTATCACGTCTTTTAATTGATGCAATCATTTCATGATATTTTAACTCATCAAAGTCCACTTTCTCTAAAAGATCAATTACCTTTTGACATTGATCGCGAATAATTTTAGGTTCTGAATACAGCCTAGTTAAGTGATGATCAATAATATCATCAGGCAACGATTTTAATGTAAACCATTTAGGCCTGTTAAGATACATAAAGCTAATGTTAGCATTTAGGGACATAGCACCCCTTACAAGATCACCGGCATAACCTGCATTAATTGGATTCATGGTAGGGTTGATTCCTAACGAAGCGTTAGGTAATGTATTCATTAATTTGATATGCTCATGAACTTCTTCCCAATTGCTAGGATATCTAACATAGTTATTTTTCCATCCCCATAATTCCATAGAGCATTTATAAATTACATGCTTAAACTGTGAAAGTAAATCCCAAATGTGTTGCATGTTGGGATGCCCAAAGTTATTTGAGAAGCAGAAGATAGTTATATTCTTTGCCCAACCCCGCTTGATACACTCTTCAAGTATTTGAACGTTCTGTTTAATTAGCCATGTCTCTCCGCCAATAAGCTGTATACGTGAAGTTTTTTCAACTGTTCGTAAAAATTCTTCTTCATCAATATAGTGATCTTTGTATGTAATAAGAGGAGGTTTCCATGGCATTTTAACACCAGCTCGAGCTTCTGATCTAATAAGAATATCATCTTCAGACATTTCCCCAATATCCATTAACTCTTGTGCTACTCCAGATGAATCTTCTGGAGAACACATTAAACATTTAAGATTACAAAAGTTACCCCATGTTTTAATTCTTATAGTATTGATACGGTTAGGAACAGAATTATACTTACCATCATCCGATTGCTTAACATGATTGACTAATCTTTCCATTTCTTTTTGATCAACTGGCACATTTTTGATTGCTTTGTTAGATTGTTCTCTTGTAGATACATGACCGTTATTTTCCCATTCAATACATCTAGTACATGTTTTTAAGATTTGATCACTTTTTTTCTTACCTCCGTCTGCCATTTCTTTACGTAACTCAGACATTTCATACTCATCCCAGATTTTATCTAATCCAGTTTGGGAAACGTGTTTACGAATTGTAAGAGATGTGTTGGAACAAGGATGAGGTACCCCATAATTAGAAACATATAAATTAACAAAGGGTTGTCCACAAAACCACTCACCCTTTTCTTCAATTATCTTATTCAACATCTCTTTATGATCTACCTTTTCTGTAGATGTAAACGAATCAGCATTAAGATAAGCGTAATCGTCAGTACCTTTGCCCTCTTTGTTCTTCCAGTTTCTTTCGTCTAGCTTTGGAGCTTTTTGTTTTGTGGTCTTCATATTCTTCCTATAACCGAAAAACGCCTGTAACTTATGTAATCTTTTGAGTCGCTATACCACACTTTGCTTAAATTGTATTGTTCAGCTAGTTCTTCTGGAGAATCAACACAATTAATATGATCTTGAACATCCGTGTAGTCATTAGACTGTAATGCAATATACCCTTTATCTATCCTTAAAGGTGTCATATGTTCACAAGAAGTGTTTATTGTTAGCTTATCGTTTCCAGTAAAGTCTAGCATAGTAGCATCAGCATGGATCCATGTGATATTAAAGCGATTAGGAAAGAATATATTTTGTGCAATAGATAGAGCCTCAGCATCTAGTTCGTAAAAGTTTATTTCTTTGAAGTTGATCATAGTGTCTAGCAATGGTATAAGGATATTACCATACCACCCACCCACAATATTGATCCGTTCAATTGGATTAGGAATACTTTTGCTATCTATCTGACACTTTCTCAGCCTATTAACAAGTCTAATCTTTGCATTAACTTTACGTTGCTCATAAGACTTAGCAATATCTAACGCTCGGTTTGGATATTTTGCAATAGCTCTTTGAGTGTATGAGTCCATGCTAAACATTATTATAAATACCTTTTCAATCATATAGTGTTAGTATATAGGCGGCAGATGATAAACGTAATTTGTGTTAAGTGGGGAGATCGTTACGATTATAGCTATGTTAACCGTTTAGAAAAAATGGTGGCACAGAACTTATCTTTACCTCATACTTTTTATTGTTATACAGACAATCCAAAAAATATCAACAGTAAAACTATTTCAATGCCAGATGATGGTCTTGAGTTGTGGTGGCCAAAGCTACGTATGTTTGAAAAAGGCTTTGGAGGATTAGAAGGTGAATGCTTGTTCTTTGATCTAGATGTTGTTATACAAAAGAACATTGATCATCTACTAGACTTTAAAGGATTTCATTGGATTCAAGCTCATTGGAAGTTTAACAAAACGATTGGTTATGAGTCTGGGATGAGACAAAAAGAAGCCTTTGATATGAATTGCAATAGCTCTTGTATGAGGTGGAGAGTTGGAGAAAATGAACACATATGGAATTACTTTTGGAACGATCCAGAGTACTTCATGATGAAGTATGTAGGAATTGACAGATTTATGTTTCATGAAGGATTTGGCGGAAGCACTTTTTCGGAAGGTATATTTTATTCTCGCAAGCACGGTATAAAGCACGGAGACCTTCCTCTAATAGCTCCTCCTTGGTACAATAGTGAAGAACATACAGTGTGCCTTATGAATGGAATGCATAAAGTTACTAAAGAATTATTTAATGAATGGAAGCCATATGAAGGATATGAAAAGTATTATCTATAGCGTATACTCGGAAGGATGCAAAGAGTTAACAGATAACTACTATTGGATCAGAGATAGACAAAAACAATATGCAGACCTGTGTGAAGCTGACTATAAAGTGTTTAATTTTAAGTTTAAAGATTATACCGCACTGCAGTTTGAAAAACTGTTTTTACTCGATAGATTATCAAAAGATTATGATAACATTCTATATCTTGACTTTGATGTGATACCTTCTCTAACAGCAGACAATATCTTTAAAAAGAATTTCTCTCTTGCTATGTTACCACTAATCAGATCAGAGGGCAACTGTTTTAAATCTGCTATTAAGAACAAAACTCATAGACGCTACAACACTATACATAAATCAGAAGATATTATTTTTAACACTGGTGTTATATACGCAACTAGCTATATGATAGAACAGTTGGATTTGATATCCAACTTTAATCCATTTGTAAAAGCTACAAATGAACTTAATAACGAGTCATATATGACATGGATAGTAGAAGCGTATGGTATAGAATATCAACCATTATCACTATCGTGGAATTACTTGTTAGACAACAATGATATAAATATTCCTGTTGATACTAATTTTATTCATTACTCAAATAAGAGATTTATTCTTCCTTAGATTCCCAGATAGCCACCGCTGCTGTTATAGCTTGACCTACAGTTTTAGAGATCCGCAGATTCTTTTTTAACTCTCTGTTTGTGTTTGATTTTATAAAGTCCATATCAAACAACTTTAACTTTAACTCAAAGATAAATTCACTGTCAAGAGTTGGATTAAATATATAAGAAGTTAAAACATCTTCTATTTTAGGAATAACTTTCACTTCTTTAACCACTCCTGCATTTTCTGTAGAAGGATTACCTGTAGGTTGTTCTTCTTGTCTTTTAAATCCAATATCATCTTCTAGGTTAACATCGGACAATATCCAACCATTGTTTTTAGCAACCTCAATAGCTACTCGTTTGATCTCTTGTTGTGTTGCACGAATATACTTAAATGTATTATTATGTATTTCATCCATCTTAATATGCTTCATCAACTCTATGAAGTCTGCATTTTCAAGGTCATGTTCAACATAGTAATCAATAACTTGTCCCTTTAGTTCGCCTTCATCGATTGTCAACTCACATTGAATTGTATTACGACCTTCATCTATAAAAAAAGCGGTGTTTAATGTATGCCCTGGTAACATGATCGACTCCTATGTCTGATTTACTTTTAATTGCCAAGAGTTTATTGTTGTTGCTGTACCATCCGGAAATTCTTGAGCGCGATAATCATCAGCATTTACAAAACGTATTTGATGGTTGCCAGCACCATTTAGTCTTGTATCATTTATCTGAGTTCCTAAGTTAGTTCCTGTACCATTAATATTATATCTTATTCTTGATCCTGTAACTTCTGAAGCAACATGTTTTATACTATTTTCTAAAATTACGTCTATCTCTGTATTGGTATATTGCTCAAGATTTGCGTTAGCATCAATAAACAACATTTTTTCCATAGAAGGAGCAGATATGTTATTAGCTTTTAGTAAATAATAGTTTGTTACATCTGTCGGCTGATCTAATGTCTCTGGAATTTCAATAGCGTTGTATGCATTAACATTTGCTCTTGTGTCTTTAAATACAATACTTGTTGATACAGCTGTATAACCCGTTAGAGCAGTTGCTGTATGTATCCGATAAGTACCTGGTTGTCCTACAGCTCCTGTAATAGTATCTATAGCTGGATAAATGAAGGTGTCGTATAAATCGGTAAGAGACATTGCTCTAATATCACTCCCATCATAGTATATAGGAAATGCTGTATTATTAGTATCCGCAGATTCAGCTGTGTCTGTTGCTGCTTGTGATATTCTATCATAGCTAACAGTTACTGTACCTGGTTCATCTGTAGCTGTTTCAGCGGGATATGTAGTAACACTTGATGAAGAAGCACCAGCTGTCTTTCTAGTATCTGCCATAGTAGGGGATAAGTTACCACTAGATGCTACATATGATAGAGTAACAGATGGAGATGCCCCATACAAATACCTACATCTGTCTTTAACAGCATTTATCTGAGCCGTTGTCATCTCTATGAGATTATTCGACCCATCAAGTATAAGTGGTGTTCTAACCGCCATTTACTTAGCTTCCTGCTCCATACAGCGTTTTTAATACTCCACCTGCACTGTTATAAATTATTAAAGAAACAACACTTTTTAATTCATCTGCACCAACCGCATCATCAGCAATATGTTCATTATCGATTGAACCGGCTGCATAGTGTTCTGAGTTAATTGCATCATCTGCAATATGTTCATTATCAATTGAACCAGCTGCATAGTGTTCTGAATTAATTGCATCATCTGCAATCTTAGTACCATCAATAGCATCAGCGCCAATCATTGCTCTTACTACCTGAGTTTCACCAATAACTCCTGCAGCTGTTGCTCCTAATACTCTATTTGCTGTTACTAAGTTCTGCATCTTAGCATATGTAACCGCATCATTTGCAATTGTTGTAGCACCATCACCAGAAGATGTTACATCACCTGAATGGTTAGGATGTGTGTATACTGTATCAGTCCAAGGTACGTTTATAACACCTTGATTAGCTGAGTTAAGCTGTAAGCCGTATGTTCTGCTAGCTGTAGTTGTGACTGTATTAGCTGCTACTGATTGATCTGTATTGTTAAATAATTCAATACCACCTCTAACAGTATTAGTAGCTAAAGGTAATGAATAGTTATTAGCTCCATCAGCAACATTTATCATCGTTCGTAGGTTAGCTGGGGTTATTTCTTCTACATTGCCAGCACCTGCTGTATCTCTACCCAGTATTCTGTTAGTAGCAGACACATTTTGCATCTTAGCATATGTTACTTTATCATTACCAATTGTTGTAGCACCATCACCAGAAGATGTAACATCACCTGTATGATTAGGGTGTGTATATACAGTGTCAGTATTATCTGAAGCTGGTATAGTTATTGTCTTAGTACGAACCCCAGTAACGTGTCCTCTTGCATTTGTTGTAAGAGTATCAATAGCTGTAAATGTAGCTCCATAACCAGGTGAAGCTGTTGTTGTAGTGTTCGTTCTAGTTATATTAGCGTGGTTGATAGTAATAGTCTCATTACTACCCTGGTTAGTAGTAAAGTTACCACCTGTGATTAAGTCAGTACCAGCTGTAAGCGTGATAGTAGCGTTTTCGATATCACCAGTAACAGCTAACGTACCAGTCTTAGGACCTGTAAATTCCCATTCATCCGTGTTTTCGTTAAATTGGAATACCGCATTTGCAGAGCTGCCGCGTTCTACTTCAATACCAGATCTTAGAGTTGTTGCTGGAGTACCTGTTTGATTCTTATTAAGAGTAATAATATTATCTTCTATAACAAGAGTAGTTGTATCGATAGTGGTAGTTGTACCATTAACTTGCAAGTTACCAGCAATTGATATATCACTAGAAATTGTAAGATCTCCAGTAACATTTAAATCACCACGAGTAGTAGTATTACCCGCAACAATTAAGTTATTATCTACAGAGAGTGCAGTAAAGTTAGCACTGTCATTCTCCAGAGCAATAAGCTGCATATCATTAGTTGTACCAGCTTGCCATCTGTCTAATGATTCATTCCATACTAGCTGGGCACTATCTGAAGTACCTCTATCAATTGATATAACACCATTTTGTACTGGTGTTCCGGATGTGCCATCACCTAGTTTAAACTCATGAGCTGCTAGAACGGTAGATCCAGATACAACAAAATTACCAGTAACATTAAAGTCATTAGTAACAGTTAAGTTATTACCTATAACAACATCATCAGGTAAAGATATTGTTGCTGAGGATCCTTCTCCTGCGCTATGTACTACTGTAATCTCATTTGCTGTTCCTGAAATACCTGACATATAGTTACCAGTAGTTTCAGTTCCAAGTATAACACCGTTATTTTTAATTGTGACTACACCTGAGCTAACCGCAAAGTTATCTGAACTAAACGATGCAACACCTTTGTTAGATGTTGTAGCAAGCTCACCAGCAACTGTAATAGTATTACCTGACACTGTTGTATCAATACCTTCACCAGCTGTGACTGTAAATGTTTCTCCAAGATTAACTGCATTAGCTGTACCAGAAGAAGCAGCGATATTAATATAACTATTATCAATCTGTGAGTTACCAATCGAAGCAATTGACACCGCTCCAGATGATACGTTAAAGTCTGCTGCAGCAAATGATGCAACACCTTTGTTAGTTGTTGTTGCTAACTCACCAGTAATATTGATCTTATTATTTGATACTGTTGTGTTAATACCTTCGCCAGCTTCAAATGTGATTGTATCACCTAGTGTAATATTATCTGTCGATCCAGTTTCAGCTGCAATCTTTAGAGCCCATCCAGTAGATGTTACATTACCGCCTATCTGTAAGTCTCCAATAATTTCTGCATCTCTTGCTACGTCTAAGTCGCGACCTATCTGTGTATCCCCGGTAGCTTGGGCAATGATGGTAGAACCTATAGTTAAATTAGTACCATCAAATGTTAAGTTAGCATCATCTTCTAATTCACCGCTCGTTCCAGCAATAACAACTCTATTATTTGTTAGATCTTCTACTTTAGCACTTGCTAAGTCTGCTTGAACTCCGATATCTATTTTAGATGTAGTAAACACATTTGTGGTTGTGTTATATGTTAGATCAGCATCATCAACAAGCTCTCCTCCAGTACTTGCAAATGTAAGTCTACCTGGAGTTAAATCTTCTATCTTTGCAGATGCAATTGTAGCGTTTGTATCTACATCTAATG
>Ga0222717_10003070_pt1 | contig 12695 bp, 10 predicted proteins | sample C33_18DmetaG_FD_165053 | JGI IMG/M metagenome (GOLD analysis project Ga0222717, IMG submission 165053) | Estuarine water microbial communities from San Francisco Bay, California, United States - C33_18D | ecosystem: Environmental > Aquatic > Marine > Unclassified | place: USA: California...
TAATGAACCGTCACGATAAAAATGTTTAAAATGTGATCTTGTTTAGACGTTAACAAAAAGGAACTCTCGTGACAGGACCGCACCTCAATTCCTTAGGGTTTGCAAAACCACCTGCGGAAACACGCGTCGTCGTAGCCATGTCGGGCGGTGTCGACAGTTCCGTTGTAGCCGCACAATTGGCGAGTGAAGGCTATGATGTGGTTGGCGTTACTCTGCAACTTTACGATCATGGGGCCGCTTTGGCAAAGAAAGGCGCGTGTTGCGCAGGTATTGATATTCATGACGCGCGCCGCGTGGCCGAGAATATGGGCTTTCCGCATTACGTGCTGGATTATGAAAATATCTTTCAAGAGGCTGTGATCGATGACTTTGCAGATAGTTATCTGGCCGGGGCAACGCCAGTGCCCTGCATTCGCTGCAATGAACGGGTGAAATTCAAAGATCTGATGCAAACGGCGCGGGACCTTGAAGCAGATTGCATGGCGACCGGCCATTATATTCAGCGCAAACAAGGCCCAAATAAAGCCGAATTGCATCAGGCTGGCGATGCCACGCGCGACCAAAGCTATTTCCTATTCTCCACCACCCAACCTCAAGTTGACTTTCTGCGGTTTCCGCTTGGACATTTGACTTCGAAAGCACAAACACGCGCCTTGGCCCAAAAATATGGGCTGGATGTGGCCAGCAAACCAGACAGTCAGGATATTTGCTTCGTTCCCGATGGAAATTATGCCGCGGTGATTGAGAAGCTGCGCCCCGGCTCCGCCGAACCGGGGGATATAGTGGGGGTGGATGGTACAATATTGGGCCAGCATCACGGCGTGATCCATTATACGATTGGGCAACGCAGAGGTCTGGGAATTGGTGGCTTGGCTGACCCTATTTATGTGGTCGGCTTAGACGTTGAAAAAAAGCAGGTTATTGTGGGTCCAAAGCACTTATTGGCGGTGCGCAAAGTGCCTATTATGGGCATCAATTGGTTAGGAGATATTCCTTTTCAAGATAGGGCAGAATGGCATCTCTCGGTTAAATTGCGGTCTACGCGAGGGCCGAAAGAGGCGCTTGTAAAACCGCTCAGCGATACGACGGGCGAAGTCGAACTTTTAAACCCAGAAGAAGGCGTTGCCCCGGGGCAAGCCTGCGTGTTTTATGATACGGACAGCAGCCGTGTCTTGGGCGGTGGCTGGATCACCAAGCGCGCGTAAACGCAGATGCTTTTCAATCAAAGGAAAAGCTTTTAGGATCCTGAAATGAAGCAGTTTCTTTTGATCGTTATTCTTTTATCCGCGATGGGAATCGGGGGATATTTTGCCAAGCCTTATTTGGGCATGAACACCAAACCCAAAAACTGGCAAAATGGGCAGCAAGGCTATGTTCCTGCACGCCTTAAGAACACGTTAAACGGGCTCGGCAAAGGGTTTTAGCCTGTCAAAGTAAATCGCTGGCATAAGCCTGCCGAAGCATCACGCTTCTATATTGGGCTAAAACTTTCGCAAAGCAATAACAGCATTTAGACCACCAAATGCAAAGGCATTGCTGAGCGCCACGCTCACAGACGCCTCCCGCGCAATGTTGGGCACAACGTCCAGCGCGCATTCCGGATCTGCCTCTTCGTAACCGATTGTCGGGGCGACAACGCTATCGCGCAATGCCATAATACAGGCCAAAAGTTCCACCGCCCCCGTGCCGCCGATCACATGACCATGCATGGATTTCGTAGAACTGATCATCAAATCATCCGCATGGCGCCCAAACACCGTTGCCACGGCTGCGCATTCGGTTTTGTCATTCGCAGCTGTGCCCGTGCCATGCGCATTGATATAGCCGACATCTTCTGGATTAAGACCTGCATTTTTTAGCGCACCCGCGATTGCACGTTCAGCCCCCTGTTTAGATGGCATCACAATATCAGCGGCATCCGAGGACATCGCGTAGCCAACAACTTCAGCCAGAATTTCGGCCTTGCGGGCCTTTGCATGTTCCAATTCTTCGAACACAAATATTGCAGCGCCCTCGCCCTGCACCATGCCATTGCGATTGGCCGAAAAAGGGCGGCAGGCATCCCGGCTCATCACCCGCAAACCTTCCCAGGCTTTAACACCGCCAAAACAGAGCATGGATTCAGATCCCCCCGTTACCATTGCGGGCGACATGCCCGAGCGGACCAATTGAAAAGCTTGCGCCATGGCGTGATTGGAACTGGCACAAGCGGTTGACACCGTAAAGCTGGGGCCCTTCAAATTATATTCCATCGAAATATGGCTCGCCGCTGCATTATTCATCAGCTTGGGCACAACAAACGGATGTACGCGGTTTTTACCTTCTTCATATACGGCGCGATAATTGTCATCCCAGGTGCTCACTCCGCCGCCAGCAGTGCCCAAAACCACACCCGATGTCGCGGCAAGTTCTCCAGTAAAAACCAAGCCAGATTGCTCTAACGCCTCTTTCGCGGCCAATAAACTAAATTGCGTAAACCGATCATATAGAACCAATTGCTGGCGATTGAACACCCCTTCGGGGGTAAAGTTGCGAACCTGCCCTCCGATCTGAATTGACAACCGCTCTACGTCGCGAAACGTGACCGGAGCGATGCCGCAGCGCCCCTCACGCATCGCCTCGAAGGTTTCGTTGACAGTATGCCCAAGCGCGTTGATTGTGCCCGCGCCTGTAATCACAACCCTTTTCACAGCTTTTTTGCCACCAATTCTTGAATTCCAGCAATGATTGTTGCCACGGATGAGATGTCAAAATCACTATTTTGCGGATCATTCGCGTTGAAGGGTATTTGAATGTCAAAGGTTTCTTCTATTGCAAAAATACTTTCGACCAGCCCCAGACTATCGATCCCCAAACTGTCTAAACTGCTGTCTAAGGAAACGTCCTCGACTTCAAGAACCGCAAGTTCAGCTATGATTTCAATAACTTTTTTTTCCACATTCATGACTTCAACCTTCTAATTCTTATCCTTAAAAGATTCATCTTTTTGATTTAAAAACCGGGCTTTGAACTCTGCAAAATCGCGCATCAAGCGCGGCAAGCGGCGCAAAGCCTTATAGGCCTCAAGGTGGCTGTCCATCTTCATAGCTGGATAGCCCAGCATAACGCGCCCCGCAGGAACATTAGAAAGCACTTTCGTTGCGCCGCCTGTGATCACGTGATCACCAATAAATAAATTATCGCTCACCCCCGTTTGCCCGCCCAGCACAACATGTTTGCCAATTCGGGTTGATCCCGCGATCGCCACCTGCGCGCAAATCAAACTGTGTTGATCGATCGTCACATTATGACCGATTTGAACAAGATTGTCGCATTTCACACCATCACCGAGAACAGTATCGCGGATTGTACCGCAATCAACGCATGTATTGGCCCCCAGTTCGACATCATCGCCAATGGTAACGCTGCCCAAAGAATGCACCCGCGCCCAGCTCTGCTGCTGAACCGAGGCGGTTTGATCGCCCAAGGTTGCACGGGCAGCCTCAACGCCTGAAATCTCTTGAGTCACGAACGAAAAGCCATCCGCCCCAATAACAACCCCTGGCTGCGCGATAAAGCGATCCCCAATCCTCACACGCGCGCCAATTTTAACACCCTCTCGCAGGCGCGCATGATCACCCAAAACGCTAGAAGCGCCGATATGACAATAAGGGCCTATCAAAGAGTCATCGCCTATTTCAGCGTTTGGACCGATATAACAGAAAGGACCGATGCAAAGGTTTCGCCCAAGCTTTGCGCTCGGATCAATCACTGCAGATGGGTGAATGCCCAGCGGTACAGATTGTCCAGGATCAAGCATCTCGGATAAACCCGACAACGCAAATTTCGGGCGCGGCGCCAAAAGCGCTGCGCGTAATCCAAGCGCTTGCCAATCCGCCCCTTCACGCAGCATCGCCATTTCAGCCGCACCTTCGCTAAGTTGGGCTTCATAGGCGGGCGACATGGCCAGAGCCAGTTGGCCTTGCTTGGCGCTACTGGGTTCTGAGACGCTCTGCACGCGCAAGTTCGGGTCCCCCTTCAGCGTAAGGCCGAGAGACGCCGCAATATCTTTAAGTGTATACGCGATTTTTTTTTCCATTTCAGACTGGTTTAGCCTTGCGTGGCCTCTAACGCCAGCCCTGCCATCCGTAAGGCCTCAAAAATACGCGCGTCACGGCCGTAAATATCGCGTCTGAACCCAATCCGTCCATCATATTCTGTAACGGCGGTGCGATAGATAATGTGAACAGGAACTGGGTTTTTAAGGATAATGCTGGCCTCTTTGCCCGCATCTAAAAGCCGGTAAAAATCGCCAACGGGATCGTAGCTTTGGTCTGACAACAGCTCAAACGCAAAATCAAAAGGCTGATGCAGGCGAATACAACCATGGCTGAAAGCCCGCGTTTCTTTCGCGAATAAGGCTTTAGAGGGAGTGTCATGCAAATAAATATTATGCGGGTTGGGCAGCATAAACTTTACCAACCCAAGCGCATTTGTTTGCGATGGCAGCTGCTTTAAATCAAAGGGGAAGCTGTCTTGATCATAGGCCAAAAAATCAACAAAGTCTCGATCAACAACCTGCCCGTCTGGATCATAAAGCGTAAGATAGCTATGCGCGCTTGGATCTTCCTGCAGCTCAGGCAAATATTCATTTAGCGTTATCGATTTTGGAACATTCCAAGTTGGATTTATAACCATATATTCCATTACATCTGAAAACTCTGGACTGCGCTGATCATCAATATCCGCGCCCACCACCGAGCGAGTTTGGAATCTTACCGCGCCGTTTTCTATCAACTTGACCGTGTAATCGGTTAAATTCACCACAATTTGGCGATTTTGTTTCGGATGATTAATCCAACGTTCCCGTTCCATGGCGACTTCTATAGATTGCAAGCGCTGCGATAGTGGAACGTTCAACTCAGCAATCGTATTGCTGCCGGCGATGCCGTCAGGCGATAACCCATGATCTTTTTGAAAGCGTTGAAGCGCCAACCGCAAATCACCATCAAACCGAGCAGAAGCCGTTTGCTTCAAGTAGCCCTGTGATATCAATCGGTTGCGAAGTTGAACAACTTGATCTCCCTCGGCACCTTTGGACAGCCGTTCATCTAACAAAACCGGCCCCCATGGTGCATCCAGACGCGCCTTAAGCAGTTTTTGCCGCGCCTTCATCAGGTTCTTATAGGCGTCGCTTTGCGGTGGTAAGCTGTTTAAAACGGCTTTTGCCGGTTCTGACACAACCCGTTGCAAAAGCTCGCCTTGATTAATGCGCGGCAACTTTCGGAAGATCAATTCGTCCACTTTGCTGGGCTTTAAAAGACCGGCATGAACGTCTTTTGCGTATCGTAAAAAAGCCATTGTAAGCTGGCCTTCTAAGATACCCAATTGCCTTCCATCTTGGCTGCGCTTTTTAAAAAGCCCTAAGTCATCCCTATAGCGCCTCATAGGCAACGCGTGCAAATCAGCCTGTTCCAGCGCTGTGAATAAAGCCGTGCGTCGCTCAGTAGCGGCTTTGCCCTGCCCTATCCAAACCGGCATGAAATTCCGATTTTGGTAAAAACCTTCAACTTCTTTTTCGCCTGCTACCTCTTCTAGCAAGCCCAATTTAAACGCAAAATCAGTCAGTTCAGCCCGCGCGCTCTGCGCGAAAACCGTAAAAAAAATGACGCAAAAAAAACACAGTTTAATAAAAAATGATCTTTTTATCTGCTCGTCCTGCTGGCCGACCATCGCTTTTCCCACCCTTGGTATTCCGTATGCCTTTATAAAGCATATGTAGTTGATTGGAAGCACAGATCACGTCACTTTTTGGTAACGGATCTTTTTAAACTACCCCAATTTCACGGATTTTAGTTTAAAAAGACCGCAGAATAGCGGCAAAAACTGCCCTAAAAAGTGTCAGACACAACCTATCGGTAAATAAAATCTTGGCTAATGCTCTCTTTTATGGCAAGAAGCGATTTGTGGGTGAGCACGTTTTGATCGCCTGTGCGAAATATTTAAAAAGGGCTCTCGGGAATGGATCACACGCAAAACTGCACCGCGATATCGCGACGCTTTTTGCTTGGTGCATTTGCGGCAACGCTCGTGTCGGCCGCGCCTACCTTTTCCAAAGCCGCTGGTTTCCTGCGCAGATCAGGCGATATTCGTAGCCTGAATATGTATTCAAAGCGCAGCGGCGAGCGGGTGAATACGGTCTACTGGATCGACGGGCATTATATTCCTGAGGCTATCGACGAAATCAATCGCATAATGCGAGATTGGCGTCGCAACGAAATTAAACAAATTGATTTGCGCACGATCGACATCATGGCAGCCAGTCACCGCCTTTTGGACACGGATGAGCCATATCAGCTGCTTTCTGGGTATCGCAGCGCTAAGACAAATGCGATGCTGCGCCGTCAATCGCGTTTGGTGGCCAAGAAATCTTTGCATATTTCTGGGCAAGCTGCGGATCTTCGACTGTCATCGCGATCAGTTCGTCAACTTTCCAAAGCTGCTAATTCTTGCAAGGCTGGCGGCGTTGGGCGTTATTCACGGTCAAATTTTGTCCATGTCGATTGTGGTCCCCTGCGCAGCTGGGGCAGATAAGCCCGGTTTAAATCACCTGAGATGTGTTAAGCGATAGCCGTGCCAGCTGTATTGAATAGTTTTTAATAAAATCTCTTTCAAGAAACGGGATTTAAAATTGAAAATTCTATCAAAATTATAATTTAAATCCCTAAAAGCGCTAAACAAAATCGCCTGCGGTCGTTTCTATTCCTGAAGGAGATCCGCCATGCCAGCTTTTGAACTTAACAGAACATCCGATCTATCGGCAGCTATGACCTGTTCATCCGTTGCAGCCTCTCTTGAAGAGACCTCTTCCATTTCATCCCAAGCAGAGCTGGCCGAGATTGAAACGGGCGGTGCGTCAGATACTCAGTCTTTGATCAATCCTATCTTGTCAAAGCTGTTGATCAATCTGTTTCAAAAGGGCGAATACGAATCTGTTGTTTCATCCGCAGGCCAGCTTTTGAGCGAGTTTCCAGAGTCCATCTTTCTTCATAACGTTATGGCGGAAAGCTATTCGAAACTGGGACATGACGTAAAAGCAATTTTTCACTATGAACAAGCGATCGAAATTAAACCCTGCCCCGCAGAGCACAACATGCAACGGGACAACAAGGTCAACTATCATAACAACCTGGCCGTATCTCTCAAATCGCTTGGATTGCTGGATAGATCAGAGCAACATTTAAAAGCTGCTCTTAAGATCAACCCGCGCTTCTCTCCTGCCTATAATAATTATGGTAACCTATTGAACGATCGCGCCGATATTAAGGGCGCGCAGGATTGTTTTTTGAAAGCGATTGATATCGATGAGAATAGTTTTCGCGCCTATTGGAACCTGCACTCTACGGTAAGCGATGCAGAAACTGCACAGGCAATTGTGGAAATGTGCCTCAAGGCAGAGCCTATGTATCGTGACGCAATTTTTACGCTAGCCGGTATGAACGCGTTCAAGGGCGATCGAAGCCATTTTGACTCGTTAATGAAGAGCGAATTATCTGACGACCCAATCTTGAAAAGTATTGAATGGGTGTTGTCTTTGGAAGAAAAGCCCAGCTTACATTTTAATCGCTGGTCGATTTTCGACCTTGCCACATCTTTATCAGACCAGTCACGCCCCTTTTATGAGTTTGGTGTTTGGATGGGAGACTCGTTCAGGTATTTGATGAAGAGTTATGAAAAAGGATTTGGGTTTGATACGTTTGAGGGCCTGCCCGAAGATTGGCGATCTGTTCCCAAAGGGTCATATAGCAGCTTTGGAACAGTGCCAGAAATTCCCGGAGGTGAGTTCATCGTTGGTGAGTTTGACAAAACTTTACCAACCTTTTTTGCAACTGAACGCCCAAAAGCTGCATTGATAAATCTTGATGCAGATCTTTATGGATCAACCTTGAGCGCGCTTAAAAATGCACGATCCGTCATAGATGAACAGACGGTGATCATTTTTGATGAATTGATTATCAACAAGGGTTGGCAGCAGGATGAGTTTAAGGCGTTAAATGAGTTTTGCGCGCTCTTTGATTTGCGATATGAAGTCCTTGCACTGTCTCTTTATACCAAACAGGTGGTGACGCGAATTTTACCCGCAAGTTGAGCTTACCGTTTAAATAAAAAGGTTCGGATTTAGCTCGAAATGGACCATGAGGGCGCAAGCATATCGGGTCTTATTCCTGTCTTCGCCATTCCAAACGCTTAATCCCTAAAAGCACGCTTTTGAACACGCGCAACAGGTTGCGCGAGGTAATCCAGGACGGTCCTTTTTCCGGACAATATATTGAATTCTATTTCCATCCCAGGCCTTAAGCGAGGCAGGTCTTGAACAACCCCGGACGAGTTCCTTTTGATCGAGATTCTTGTGAAATAAAACGACTTATCAGATTTTGATGTCTTTATAACATCCGCAGAAATTCTTTGAACATAGCCATCCAAATTGGCAAATTGGTAAGAATCTTTGGTAGTTAAACGCAATTTCACTTTATCGCCTTTCGCAATATTGGGTAAATCCTTTGGATCAAGCTGCGCATGAACCATCAATTCAACAGCTTTTGGAATCAGCTCAGCAACAACCTCGCCCTTTTTAACCAAGGCATTTTCCGACATAAAATTTATCTGATTTATTACGCCACCAACAGGCGCATAAATTGAATGCCGTGCCAACGAAGTTTGTAGAATTGGCAATAGCAACAAAGTTTCGCTCAAGCTTGCCTTCAATTTGGCTTGCTCTGTTAATGCAGAAATGCGTTTGGCTTGCCGCATCTCTTTCTCTTGTTCTTGAAGTTCATGGCGCTGTGCCCGAACCTGTTCAAGCGCAAACGGCAGGGCAGCAGCTCTTGAAAGAGTCTCGGCATGCTCTTTGAGCAAGGTCAAAAGTTGAACCTTTGACCTCACACCTTTAGCCACGAGCTTTTCAACCTTTTTAAGGTGCAGCTCTTGAAGGCTTAAGATATACTGAAGTGCCTTATCCTTTGCCTCGATACTTTTAATTTCACTGCTGCGCTGAAGAATTCGTTGTTTTAATATTGATATTTTCGCAGCAAACTCAGCCTGTTCAGAATGATAAAGCGCGATTTGATTTTGAATGAAATCTTGACTTGCATGCGTATCGAAACCAAAAAAATTTAGCTTATCAGAGGTAAGTTCCGCACATACACGCTGCAATTGAATTTTCAAATGGTCTCGCTTTAAAGCGGCCTGTTGATAGCGCATGCGCGCCTCACTTGAGTCCAATTCAAATAGGGCTTGCCCCTGTAGAACCCGATCACCCGGCTTCACCAAACGCTTTAAAATCACCCCGGAAACGGCGGTCTGAACATGTTGGTTTGAACTTTTGGAAACCAGCACTCCATTGCCGCGCACAACGCGGTCAATTTCAAACGTTGCGGCCCAAAATAAAAGGCCACCAAGCAGCGCAATGATCGTTAAAAGCAAAGCAGAGTAAAACACAAAACGACCAAAAGGCCTTTTCGGGTGATCTTTACCGCCAATATCCGTCACACGCGCATCGCAGTCAGGTCTTCGCCATGAGATTGCTGGGATGTTGATCGGCAACAATCTGGCCCTGCTTAATCACCAACACGCGATCGGCAGCTTTGAACAAGGCGCTGCGATGGGTGACTATGATCATCGTTTTATCCGATCTCATATGGATAAGATTATCCGCAATATGACCTTCCGAGGCTGGATCCATTGCGCTCGTCGGTTCATCCAAAAGCAAAATTGAAGGGTCATGCACGAATGCGCGGGCCAGGCTAACCGCTTGTCGTTGCCCTCCTGAAAGAACGGCTGTTTTATCAGAAAGACCGGCGATACCCTCAGACTGCTCGCGAGAGATCAAACCAGACAAACCCCAGAACTGGGCCAGCTTCGTCATATCGGCATCCGTATGACGCAGAGCGCCCGTTTGAATATTTTCTTGAATGCTGCCAGAAAACATCCATGCATCTTGCAACATCACACCAATATTCTGTTGCCTATCCTGTCGATCCAATTGCCGGACACTTACCCCATCCACCAAAACCTGCCCTGAACAGGGCTGCAAAACACCTGCAATCAACTTTAGGATTGTTGACTTTCCGGATCCCATTTCACCAAGCAAAACAACGGTCTGACCCGCATAAATTTTAAACGATAAATTCGAAATTAAGGGTTTGGACTCGCCTTTAAATTTAAAACTGACATCGCGAAACTCGATCGCTCCCGATAATTGAGACCGGCTTATAGAAGATGTGCGGTAACGTTGGAGAGGGAAATCATGCAATAAATCGTTCAACGAGGTATAAGCGCTGATCGCCGCATTTGCCCGAGTGAGCGCATGCGTCAATTGCGCCAATGGTGCCAAGGCGCGCCCACCCAAAATCACCGCAGCAATCAGTGCCCCTTGAGAAATATCACCGTTTTTTATCAGAAAAACACCAAAAACCACGGCAAAGACTTGTGCATATTGCTGCACCGACATTGAAAAATTTATGAGAAGCTGACCACAAGTTCGAGACGATGCACCAGTATCAAGCTGTTCGCGCAATGCCGCTAGGTAGCGTGTTTTCATCAAAGCACCAGCCCCAGTTACGCCCACAGTTTCAAGACCAGACAGGGTTTCAACCAAAATCGCTTGCTTTGCTATCGCATGTTGCTGAGAGAGCCGTGTGAAACGCGATAAAAACGGCTGCATAACCACCCCCGCGACAATCACAACAGGCAGCGCAATAAGCCCTATATACGCCAAGGGCCCGGCTATTATCGAAATGACATAGAGAAAAAATAGCGCAAAGGGCAAATCAACCAAAAGCACCAGACTCGACGATGTGAAAAACTCGCGGAGGGCTTCATATTCGCGCACAACACCCGCCAGCATGCCTTTCTTAAGGGTGTATTCGGTTGCAGATAAAGATAGTATTCGATCAAAAATACGAACCGATACATCATAATCGGCAATGCGGCTTGCTTGATCGATAAACAAGGCTCGGATGTAACGGATCAAAAAATCAAAACCCAGAGCAATCACCACACCAACGGTTAGGGCGATTAAGCTTTCAATGGCAGCGTTTGGGATTACCCGATCATAAACCGTCATTGTGAAGATCGAAATTGATAGCGCCAAAATATTTGTCATAATTGTGGCCAATAAAACTTGCCAATAAAGCCACTGGCTTTTTAGAAATGCCGAAAAAAACCAATGGCCTTTTTTCTTTTGCCATTCCGCATTGCTTAATTTCTGCACCCGGAGAACAACTCCGCAATAAAAAGCGTCAAAACGCGCATGCCCAATCCTTTCTGGATCAGTTCTATCGGCGTAACGCAGCAGGTTGATGCGTCCATAAGGCTCTACGCCTAATATCACAAAGGGATTGTTACTTTTGTCAAAGGCAATAAGTGGGCAAAGTTGATCCGGCAGATGCTCGATTGCACAATCAGCCAGCTGGGCGCGAAAACCAAATCTCTCCAAGGCGGTGCAGGCTTCATAAACCCCAAACTCACCTTCTTTCACACCTGCAGAACATCGGATCGACGCAAGGCTTTGGTCGTGCTTATAAACGCGACAAATTTGTTGAACCGCACCCGCAAGGCAAAGCGGCGAGGCTGGCTGGTCATTTCCCTTTGGAGGGCTTAATTTTGTATAATGCATAGCATTTGGGCCCAGCGGTTCCTGTTACGGACAAAAGCTGGCCAAGCTCTGACATAATTTTAGTCTGCGGTTAGCCAGAATTAGCCCCAAGCTTTTGAATTTTAGTTCTCAATCCATAGACCAATGAGGCTTAAGAAAAGTTTTATTGTTAAAATGCGTTGCAATCGTATTTCTATTCTGGGCATCACTTTGCGTATCTTTAGGTCACAAATAATAGCTTAAACGCACGAAATTCGCGTTGAAAATCAACTGATTTTTATCGACATCTAGGCATTTCAATTGAATTCAATTCAATTCTGGCAGACCATTTGCCTTTGCCGATCAAGTGAATTGGGACCCAAAATCAACATTGGCGGAAAGGTCATAACTCATAAAAAGGGAAGCTCTCTTAACTTGAAGCTGATCGGCTAACACGCATCATAAGCTCAATGCCAGTGTTTGCAAAGCGAAGGCTGCGCCTGCACGACCCTGATATTTATGGCAATCAGACGTAAATTAAGGGCAAGATCCATCGCGAAATTCAGCAGGATTAGTGCAACCTCAGGGCGTACAAAATTGCAGGCCATTAAAAAAGCATCTTCACGCTGCCCCTCCAAAGCGTAGCCCAGAAAATTGACAAATCCCGATTCATCTCCACCAAGGGATTTACAATTCACACAATTTAAAACGAAGGGTCTGCGGCCATGGCTAGAACAGATTGCAAACACGCTTTCAAACGCCGAAAACGCCTGCTTTGCGCGGGTTGGTCCTAAACTTCGTGAAAATTCATTCCAAATTTCCGCCTGCGCCTCTGGCCCCGCCCACCAAAGCCGTAAATACCGAATACAAAGCGCCTCATCAGGGGTTAGGTCTTGGACTAAGCCAACCGGCGCCGCCCCTCTGATACCCGCTAGATTTTCTGTCATGTGACACCTCTTCTCATTCAGACAATACCAACGGATCTTAGTAAGGCTTTTACCTGCTCGCGCGCCCGTGAAGCTGGGTAAGGGCTGCAACGAATTGCAAAAGAAGAAAGATCTCTTTAACGGAGCTTCATCTA
>Ga0222717_10003080_pt1 | contig 12678 bp, 4 predicted proteins | sample C33_18DmetaG_FD_165053 | JGI IMG/M metagenome (GOLD analysis project Ga0222717, IMG submission 165053) | Estuarine water microbial communities from San Francisco Bay, California, United States - C33_18D | ecosystem: Environmental > Aquatic > Marine > Unclassified | place: USA: California...
CTTTATTTGTAGACGTTTTAGCTGCTCTAGCAATTTCATCTGCATTAACGTCTGTTTGTAAACCAGTTCTACGCTGCTTTAAAAAGTCTGAATTAAATAATGTAGAAAAATCGTTCCAATATTGGCGTTGATTTGCAAAAGCAATACCCGCATTAATTGGATTGTTATCACTAAAGTTTATAAAGTTAACAGCGGACAACGTTTGTAGCACAGCTGATCTAGCATTGAAGAACATAATTGCACCAACAGAATTGTTTGTCCAATCCATAAATTGTCTTTCAATTTTACTTACTCCAAACTTTCTATTTGTACCAGTACGCATACGATGAAGTATATCATCTAATGCTTCAATATAGGTGTCTCCATATAAAGCTCTTAGCTTTTCTTTGTTTTGATCAGAAAATATTTCATCAGCATTTGCTTTCCATTCAGTTAAAAACTCACTACGCTTAACCCCATTTATATAAGATACAATGTCTGTTGTTATATCACCTGAATCCCAGTTGTTTGATGGTTCTGGATAACCCTCTGGATTTAAAGCTATTAAACGATCTGCAAAAGCTTTTAACTTTTCATCATTTTTAACTATTTCTAAGTTTTGTTGTACTAACTCTGGGCTTCCTTCGGTTCCTGGTATGTCCATACCTTGTGTAGCCCAAATATAAATACGTACCGCATCTTGATTAGTTAGTCCAGTAGCATTCTTTTTACCCAATCCGCCGGGTACATCTTTTTTAGCTTCTTTCTTAAGTACTTGCCAATCCCTAAGGGCTTGTTGTTTTGCAGCCTCATATTGTTGAATACCACGAGAAAACGGTCTAAGTAAATTTTCTTTATACCATTCCATTTGCTCATTACCTCCTTGTTTTTTAGTGCCTAAAGTTGCATATAACAATCCAACAAAATCATCTGCTGAATAAGGAATAAAGAATTTTTTACCTTTACCTTTACCCACCACTCTTGCTTCAACAGGTGAAAATCTTTTAGCCCAATCAGTACCTGTACTTTGCTCTAATATCTTATTAAACTCTTTATTTAATGATTTAGAAGATTTAATCTGTACACCTTTGCTGTTATATTTTTCAAAAGGATTTTCTGATTCTAATAGCCATTTTTGATTATTAGGATTTATTCCGTTATTTATTTTTGCTACATTAGGATTTAAATATCTTTGCCACCAAAAATCACTATACACATTCCATTCTTTGCCATTTATTAAAGGCATAGAAGAAGTATATTCTCTTAACTTTGCATTATCTTTTATTGAAAGAGCTATTAAAGTATAATTATTTTTTAAAGCCTTAAGTGCTTTTTGAAAATTAATATTTTCATCTAAAGCAGCGTTAATTAAAAAATTAAAAGCCCAAACATTAGGCACCGCGTGTTCCCATTCTGCTTTTCCATTATTTACATTATCAATAGAAGCAATTTTAGCACCCATTCTATGAGGATGCGCTTTTTCATTTGTAGATGCTTCTAGCATGTAATAAATTGCTAAAATATCTTTTTTGTATTCTAAATCATTAGAAACTTTATTTATAAAATTCCAAAAATCAGTAAACATTATATCTACTTTTTGATTATAAATACTTACGGCCTCTTTTGTGGCTGTTTTTCTAATTGTTTCAAGTTTTCCAGTAAACTTAGCACTATGATTAGCTGGCACTTTAGAGTATAATTTGTTTTTGCCAAGTGCAATTTTTTAATCATTTAATTTTTTTTCTAGCATAAAGATCTAAGCCATAATACCTTTCTTTATCCAATGCCATCATGCTTGGACTAAACAAACCGGTAGGGTAATCAGGTCTTTCAGCTATTCTTTTTATAGAATCAAAATATCTATTTATATTTTTTTCTGAGTTTAAATCATAATATTCAATATTATTTTTGTTTGCAAATGCAATTGCACTATTTTTACTAAATTTAAAAGACACAGGGCGACCAACTTTTAAACTTATTTGATCAATAAAATTATCAGAAATTGTAATACCCTGTAGTTCTGCTATAGCTTGTGCTTTTTCTAAAACTTTAGGATCAGAAATAACTTCCATTGTAGCATCAAACGCAAAGGCTTCTGCCACTGCCTCAACTATTGCTGTTTTTCTAGCTCCTTTAGTTGAACTTTTAACATCATTTCCTAAAAAATATTTAATAAATTCAGCTTTTGAAATTTTCTTTTTAGTAAATACTTTATTTCCTTCTGCGGTACGCTCACGTAATTGTTTTCCTTCTTTATCTAATACAGGCTCAGCAAAATCTTTTAATCTCTTATTAAAAATAGATTGGGGCAAAGCATTATATATTGATTCAAAATTATTAGCAAGAAAAGATCTATAGTCTTCACCTTTACCAAATAATTTAGAAATAGGTTTTTTAAGCTCTGTTCTAAAACTTTTTTCTAATTCTTTTTTAAAAGTTTTTTCTGTAACATTTGGTAATTTTGTACCAAAAGTTTTTCTTACAGCATCAAATACTACCGGCTTTATTTCATCGCTAATATTCATTTTTTTGCGTAAGCTTTGTAGTTCTTTAGTTGGTTTTTCTTCAACTATTTCACTTGTCTCCTCTGTTGTTGTATCAGTAACACCTTTAGCTTCGGTTACATCTAATTTAAATTCTGTGTCTAATATACGATTAGCTGCTTCAATAGACCTATTAGCTAATTGACCTTGCACGTATGTATTTAAAGTAGCTCCTTTAGAAGGATCATATGCATTGATAAGATCTAACAAACCGCGTTTTCCAATCTCAATTTCACTTTGAAGTAGCTCAAAATCAAAGCCGGGTACATCTCTGTATTTATTTGTAAGTCTTGTAGTTAATGGCTTATAAGCTTCAATTATTTCAAACGCGCCATCTTTACCTTTTTCTTCATATATTTTTTGAACTTTATTTGGAGGTATTTTTCGAGATTCTTTTCTTACTATTCCTTGTGTCTGTTCTTTTTCATCACCTATTAATTCTTTAGATAATTCTTTTTCAATAATACTTCCTTCAAGCTTATCAAATCCTTGAGCTATTCTTATTTGCTCCTTAGTAAGAGTACCTTTATCTACACTTTTATTTATGTCTCTTATAAAGTCAATTACATCTTGCCCTGTATTAAATTTTGTTTTTATTCCAAAAGTCTGCATAACAGATCTTATTCCATCTGATATTTTATCTTCATTTAACGTTATATCTCCTGATTTTAATGCATCAGAAAACAAAGTTAAAGCCTCTTCCGCTGCCTGAGAGCTGCTTACATCGGGGTCTTGTAAATATTCTTTTAATCTTTCTCTATATATTGAGTTATTTATTTGGTCAATATCTATTTTATTTAATTCTTCATTTAAAGCTATTGCTAGTTTTTTAGAAGCAGCTGGATTTTCTTTTAATGCTTTAAATAGTAAAGCATGCATAAATTCATGATTTGCCACATTAACCCCCTCAGCGGTTTTAGATGCTTGACTAGAGTTTATTACTATTGTTTGCTTATCTGTATTTGGGTCTTGTATTATAAAACCATAATCACTAGATTGTTTTTTAAGTCTATTTTTATCGTCTGTGTTTAAATACCCTTGTTTATCTAAAAATTCGTTTATCTGCTCTTCATTATCAAATTTTTCTATTTCTAAATTATCAACATATTGAGCCGCTCTTTTTACTTTTTCTGTTTGTTTAGTTAGCTCTTCAGCATTTTTTCTTATATTAAATATTCCTGTTTGGGCCTCAGCTATTCTTTGCTCAAGACCAAGTAATATTTCTTTTTTTGTATTGTTATCTAATGATGTATCATTATTTACTGCACGAGCTGTTTTATTAGTTTGTTGTATTATTTCAGCTTTAGAGTTAATTTCTTTAATTTGATCATCAGTTAAAGAAAATAATATTTGATTATTTTTTTCAACATTTGATTTTATTTCAGATATTAATTCATTTTGCTGTTCAGCTATGCTATTAATAGACTCTTCCGAAAGCCCCTTTTTAAGTTTTGCTCTTTCTAAATCACCAATTTTAGTAATTTTTTTTCTTAAAGCAGAATAATCATCTTTATTTCTTAAATTAGCAGCACTTTTTATTCCTTTTGCTCCAAGCACAATGCCTGTTGATCCAAAAGCTCCTTGCAAAAAACTTTCATAGCCTTCTTTAGAAGTCATAAACTTCCAAGCTTCCGCTTCTGCCTCTTGTTGTGTCTTACCCTCGGCTAGTGATGTGTTTATTGTTTCTAAACCTACATCTACCCATTCTTGTGTACCATTAAATCCGGTTGTAAAAGTAAGGTCTATTATATTTTTTGTAATAGATGGATTAGTTCCTAAAATAGATTTAGAAAGCCTATCTAGTCCGATTTTTTCTAATTTATATCTAAGTGCACCTATAGTTAATGGGGTTACTACATCAAACATACCGCTTGCCTGCAGCTGTTCTAAATTCATGCCTTTTGTTTGCGCTAATATTCTATTATGTTCGGCAATAGTTTGACCTATTATTTCAACCCCCAGTCCAACCCCTCCAGTAGAAGCGGATAAAATAGCACTAGAACCAACATTCATTATAGCATTAATTGCTCCACCTGCTCCATATACTATATTTTTACCAATATTTTCATTTTTTGAAATATCAGTAAAACCAAATGCAGGTTTCGTTAAAGTAGCATATTTTTTAAGTTTAGCTTCTTGCTTACCTAATTCAACTCTATTGTGTTTTAAAACTTTATTACCAAACTCTTCACCAAATATATTATAGGCTATATCTGTATCAGATAAAACCATATGATATAGATACTGACCATAATCATCTATTTGAGCAAATCTATTCATAGCTTGTCCTGTGCTATTAGCTATAGATTGCATTAAAGTTTTAGGTTTTTCTGGTGCTTCTTTTCTTCGCTCTATTTCAGATTTAGATATTCTTTGAGTTTCTTCAAAAGCGGTTATAGGCTTTAATTCTCCTGTACTCTTTTTTTCTATTTCAGGTATTCCAAAATCAGTTAATATATTTCTAGCAACTTCTGACTCTTTTTTAGAGTACTCATCAGCCGTTACAATAACTTCTTCTAGTGGCACACTTGTTATAGCCCAACCCCCTTTTTCAAAAGGCTGGCCTGTTAAAAGAATTTCACCTTTTTCTGTAAAACCCGAAGAAGTAACTCCCGGCTTGAAATCCGTATCGGGTGCTGCATTTTCCTCCACAGGCACACCCTGATTGTCTTCCTTTGGAGGAGTTATCTTTCCCGGCTCAACTTTTTTTAAGCCTTTTGATTCCATCTTATTAATATATGAATCAATGTCCATATTATATTCTTTAGCTTTTCCTTGTAAAAAATCTAAAGCAACTGGTTCTCCGTTTAGTTCAAACATACTATATTATTTAATTATTTGGATTGAATGGGTCCACTGGGTTTGCTAAAAAACTTTTTTGTATTTCATTAATCTGGGCATCTGTAATATCGTAATTGTTAATTTTATAAATTAAATCTGAGTCGCTTTTATAATCATAACTTATAATATATTTAGCAAGAGCTTTAACACCCTCTTTGGATTTTAAATCAAATTGCGCGTTTATTGTTTTAGCACCGTCTTCACCAGGTGTATAAAAAGTAATTTTATTGTTTCTTACTTCTGTTTTATCTGGTATTCCGGATTGCTCAATTGCTTTAATTGGATTATTTATTATAGAATCAAATGTTTGTAGTGTAATTTCCTCATTACGTTGAGTTTTTTCTTCTCTCGCTGTTAAACCATCAGGTTTTTGTTGTGCTTCATAATGACTTTTATACTTATCATATGTTGATACAGCTGCTTGTCTGTATTGGTCTTTAACAAATTCTAATAGTTCATCATAAACGCCATTGTCATTAAGATCTATAATCTCTTCGGTATCGCTTTTGTATACCTCTGATTTTGTTTTTCTTCTTTCATCAGCAAATAATCTTAGACCTCCAGCTTTTTCTTCTACTTCAAACCCCATTTCATCAACGGCTATAGACATCAATTCTTCTTCTGAATAATTTAATTTATCAATACGCTTATCAATTTCATCTAAAGCTATATTTTGATTAAAACCATCTTTAGCATATTTTTGCACAACAGAGTTAGTCTCTTCTAAACCTTCTATAAAACGTTTAGTTTGTTTTTGAGTGGGCATGTATTCACTATATAAATCTTCAAGAGGAACTTGAATAGCTCCATTGATAAACCTATTAGGGTGAGCGGCAATTACGTCTTGTTCAAAAGACTCTGGGTTAAATACAGCAATTAAATTACCACTTTCATCTTTTTGAATTGTATATTGATCTTTTGCTCTTAAATCATCAAAATTTATTATAAAAGAATCATTTACTTTACTATCGGTAGGTTCAACAGAAATTATATTTCCTTTACTGTCTTCTCTAGTGGTTTTTTGTCTATCAATATAATCTAATTTACCTTGTTTTAAAGTTTTATCAATTTCAACAATGCTACTGATTTCGTTATTTATTTCATCTAGCTTAATCTGTTTTCTAGGATTTCCTGCGTTTTCAACGGCTGTTTTATAATACACCTCTTTTAGTCTTATTAATTCTTCTGGTGCATATTGCTGCATAGCAGGTGTTAAGCCGTTAGGATTAAAATTAGCAACGTTCTTCATGTCACTAGCAACTTCTTTTGCTCTTTGTGCCATGATTTTTTGGTATGCTATTTTTTCTTTTTCAACGCGTGCTGAGTTAGCAATTCTAAAGTTTTTATAATCTTTTAAACCTTCTTGTAATGCTCCTTTCCACGAGTTGTATCTTGGTGCAGCCATTGCCGCTCCTCTTATTAATGCAATATTAGCCATATTAAATTATTTTTTTGGTAATTCTGGCATTGGGGGCATACCTGTGGCAGCTTGAGCAACTGCTCCTCCAACCTTAGTAATACCTCCAACTAAATCCTGAGTTGCTTGTTGCCTTGCAGCTGTTGCTGCTGCTTTGCGCTGTTGAGCCATTCCAAATAAGGTTTCAGTTCTACCTATTTCAGCTTGTTGTTTTTGCATCATCCCTTGTCCCCTAGCTTGTTGTAAGTTTTGTTGCCCCCTTGCTGCTGCCATTTGATTAGCTGATTCCTGTTGTCCAATACTAGCAGATGCTGCTTGAAGGTTTTGTGATTGTTGTCCAGCCATTGCCTGTGCTAATGCAGCAATACCAGAACCACCTGCTGCGGCTTGCATCCCGGATAGTGTACTAGCTAGTCCTTGTTGTTGCTGCTGAGATTGAAACTGTGCTTGCTGTTGATTAACAGTTAAATCTTCGAAAGTATTTGTCATTTGAGCAGAAGGATCTTTAAACTCAAATGTTTCGTAATCTTGTTTACGTTGAGCTAATTCAGCCTTAGCTGCTCTTTCTTCTTTTCTTCTAGCTCTGCCTCCTATCATAGAGCCTACAATCATACCTACGCCTTCAACGGCTCCTGATATTGGATCTGCCATAATATTCTATTTTTAATTACTACTTATATTTATTTCAGAGTTTACTGCATATAATTCAGTAAAATCTGTTGATTCATTTGTCATTGTAACTCTTGCGTTGTATCCTAACACACCATTACTATTTATTACATTATTTTTAGCAAACATAAAGTAATCACCTATTGCAGGTCTTGGTGTAGTTGAAGCTACATCAACAGTAAAACTATATTTATCAGATGAAACTGCAGTACAATTACCTAATTCAATTAATTGTCCATTTTTTTGATAATAAACAATATCACCTGTTTGCAAAGATGTGTTTAGTTTTTGATTAAAGTTTATAGTTAAATTGGCCATTAATTTAATATTTTAAATTTAAGTGTTCTATCTCCATCAAATGTTCCATGCGCACGCACATCTGTTAAAAGTTTTTTACTATATTGACCCGTTCGTGCATATTTTTCATTCCATGAAGCATTCCAAGTATTTCCTTGAATATGTTTTCTCTGTATATTACTTTTGTGAGCATATACGCTAATATTATCCATTGGATAAAAACCTATAATAGAAAAAGGTAATTTTGCATACGCTGACAAAACTACTCCATTTGATCTCTGCGGTATTGTTATACCAAATGTAAATTGTATACCAGAGTAATTAGGTAATGCAATCAGACCATTTGGTCCGTTAGTTTCTGAAATATAAACATTGTTTCCGCCACCAATATAATAATTTCTCCATCTGTCAGTATCTATATTTGTAGCTGTCCACCATCCATCTTCTGTTACTGCAGCCACTCCATCCCCATCCGTAGTTGTATCTATTAATGTACCTGCAATATCTAAAGAAACTCTTTCATTAGTAATATAAGTTTCATTATTAGCATAAATAGAATTAGGGGTAATTAAATCTATTGGCACTTTTAAACTTGTAATTGTGCCTTGATTAATAGCAACCCATAATCCTAAAAAGGCTGCTAAATCACCACCCGCACCTGGATTTGGCAACACCACTGTATAACCCGTTTTAACATAAACATGTTGCCCTGTCAAAGGTCCTTGAGTGGAATATTGAGCATATAAATTAGTAGAATGTATTCCTCTAAGATCTGCAGGAGCTTGAGGAGAATTAATCCATTTAAATTTACTTGTCATTATGTTTGACCAAGTTGTACCATTTAAATATTCTAAAACATTATTATTATCTAAATATTGTTGAGGAATAATTTTTATGTCAGCAACATTACCGCTGTAGCCATAAGCTCCTCCACCTGTAGAAGCATTTGATGTTATTCTATTCGCTGTACTATCAAAATTACTTGAACCATCACTGTATCTATCTAAAGCCGCTGTAGTATTATAGTCTTCTATTACATTATATTGATTTAATGTGTTTTGCGCAATATGATCGTTATCATCTTGATCGTCAATTGATCTTCTTCTCATTTCATAAGAAGTCCCTGATAGTTTATTAAATACACTATCTGAAGTAATATCATCAAAAGTGAAATCTAATTTATATTCACCGGCTCCCCTTAATAATTGAAAATCAAAACTTGAGTTACCGTTATTATCAAAATAGGCATCGTAAGTAAACGTTAAAGTGTTAGCATCAACATTTGCTCCTTGCACTGGTTTAATGTTAAAACCTTTAGATGATATATCTTGTAATATAGCATCATAATTTGCTTTATTATCTATTTTAATACTACCCGTTAGTGTTTGTTTTTCGTTTTTAAATATTGTACTACTAATAGGATAGCTATATTTTATTATATCATTATATAGTTCATGCTTTTTATTATTTGTAAACAGCTTTAAATGCGAACCGTCTAATGAACAAGCTCCTTTATCAAATAACCAGCCATTTTGTGTGCCTGATGTTGTGTTTTTAAAACTAACATTAAATAATTTTTCGTTATTTTTTTGTATTAGCTCTGGAGCAGTAAAAGAATTTAAGCTACCCGGTATAGATTCATTAGCGTTATTTCTTACATATACTCTTACATCTTCATCTAATATTGGATTTGTAGCATAATATTTTGGATATATATTAGAAGATTCGTCAATAGGTGAAAACTGTTTATTATTTTCATTTGGTGCATTAACTTGTTCAGCACACCCAGCTAATTTAACTTCAACTAAATGATATTTAGTTATTACATTACCAGAAGCATCTATTGTTTTATTAGAATTTAAATTTACATTTACATCTACTTCATTAAATGAAATAGTTGCATCGCTATTTAAATCAACAAGCAAATTTGTTATTAATGAATTATTTGACGCGTTAAATTCAAACTCCCCAGTTGTTGTTACAGAATTACCACTGTCATTTGTGTAAGATCCAGCAGGTGCTAAAGTAACTTGTGTGTTATTAGTATTATCTATAAAAAATAAATTACTATCTGTAAATTGTGTTATATCAATAGTCCCTAAATTATTTAATTGTGTTAAAACTTGGAACATAGGAAACAATATAGGGCTTGTAGAGTCAAAATTAGTTCTGCTTCTAATACCTGTATTTGTATTATTTAAAACGCCATCTACTGTATAATTAATATTTACTTTTAAAGTGTATTTAGTTACATTAGTTGTAACTTCTGCTTGAGTTAGTGTTACTCCAACTTTTGGTTTTAAAGTAAATGTTGAAGTAGCTGAAGGCTGTATAAAAGTTTTTGATTTAAATCCAACCTCTATTACATCACCAACTTTGCGTAATAACAACTCTCCATTAGCCGCATAATCAGCTGTTACGTCATTATTACTAGAATCTAACAATACAAAATCATCAGCGTCAATAGTACTATCAAACTCATACGATGCAGACGGTGTTAATGTAAAAAAGAATTCATTATCAGTTGGTGTAGAATTTAATCCAGCTCCCCCATCAATAGTATATGATGTAGCTGCTATTGTAAAATTACCAGCAGGATTACCATCACTAGCATTTACAGAAGACGCAAATGTAGTTGTAATATCTTTACCAACAAATGGTGCAATATTTAGAGTATAAGTCTCGTCTTCTTGAAAATCAGTAACAAATAAAGTACCAGAAACAGTAAGCACGTTTGTGTTTACCGCATCAAATTCTATATTATTTAATAATACAAAAGCGCCATTATCATTATTGCCAAGAACAACGTCATTTGAAGATGGCTGTTTTCCTATAGTGTAAGTTCCAGCAGGTAATGTTAAATCAAAAGTAAATTGTCTACTTGTACCTTGGCCTATATAGTCTTCAACACTGAAAGTATTGTTTACTGTGTTTGAATATTTAACTAAAAATGTAGCAGCTTTTCTTCCTTTTGCGTTTCTAGTTAATGTTATAGCTTGGCCACCAAAACCAGTGTCAACATCAGTACCTGTTATATTATTTATTTCTACAGTATAAGTTTCCGCTAAGTCCGATGCATCAAAAATTAATGGTATGGTCTTATTTCCTCTACTATCAATTTTATAATCTTGTTTTGATATAATGCCAGAAGTATCGGATAAAACAACTTTAAACTCCGCATTCTGCTCACCATTAACTATTAACTCTCTAATTTCATCTAAGTTAGAAATAATGCTTGTATCAATAGTTTTTGAAACAATCTTAGGATCAGGTAGTACAACCTCTAAGGGAGTTACTGAAATAGTATAATTGTTATTAGTAGTTGCATTTTTTGGTATAAAAACAGTTTCAATTATCTTATATGAAGTATCTGATAATTTAATTTTTTCTAAAAATACATTTGGATTATCAACAATTATTGAGTCTGCTGTTAAATAATAACCTGTATCTGCTGTTATAATTCTTTCTGTTATTATTTTTTCTTCACCATAATCTCCGTTTAAAGAGTAACTTGCAACGTCAGCATTGTCAATTGTAGCGTTTGTTAAACTTAATTGTGGCGTTCCTGTAATTTCTATTGGTTTTTTGTCAGCAACACCAGAAACATTAAAAACTAAACTATCATCATCATTACTTTGGTTTTTATTTACAGTAACCGTAGCTTTAACATTATCTCCATCTTGAGTAAATACTACAGTCCTATTTCCGTTGTCATCTATTTCAGATGAATTAAAGTCTGACGCAGTAAGTTTATACCCATCTTGTGGGTATATAGTAAATTCTACTTGTGATATTTTATCACCTGGTTTTTGAGTAATTTCAACAGGTTTACTATAAAACTTATCGTTATTAATATTCAAATCAAGAGTTGTTGTTGTATCACTAACATCACCTAATTGATCAGTATAAGGAGTTTCGTTATCTACCGTCGTGTTGTTACCCCCTGTGTCGGTAAAGTCCCCATTGGTATTATCAGCAGTATCATTAACTGTAATAGTTCCACCATCTGTTGATATAGTACTACCACCAGTAGTGTTGCCTGTTCCACTGGATCCACCCACATTTGATCCACCAACTGTAATTGTTCCGTCTGAATTTGCTGTAGTAATTATATTATCACCGCTTATAATATAATCAGGACCTATACTTGTATTTCCAGCTCCAAGTATTATTATTTCACCGTTTTGCCCAACTACTACATTGCCAGTTGTAAATGCAATAGATGTTTTTCTAACAGACTTTCCAACACCTTGTGCAGAGAAGTTTTTTGTATCAATACTAGTAAGCTCTTTTGCTTCGCCAGTTATATTTACAAAATATTTGTTTTCTTTTTCTTTAAATGATAACTCAGAACTAGTTTGTTGGTCTGTAATAACATTAGCTTTCCAACCTTCAGTACCTTCGTAACCAAGAGTTTTGTATTTTTTTACAACAGAAGGATTGTCATTTATGTTAAGGTCTACTATAGAGTTATACTGCTCTCCATAAAAATTATTTCTAGCCACATCTTCATTATCATGTTGCCATAACTCACCAACATTATAACTGTAATATGCATTATTAAGTGATATACCATTTTGAGGTAAAAAGCTTTTAAATGTAACCCATCCGTTTACATCTTCGCTAAAGCATACAGTGTCAGACCCATATGATAAATTATATAATTTATTTCTATTGTCATATGAACCAATTATTTCATTATCATAACCGAATAATGATTGTCTAAAATAACCACCCATATTAGCAGCGCTAATTGGTGTCAAACCATCCATAGACAATCTTAATACAACGCCTCTTTTAGGATCTGCATTATAAGCTCTAAACCCATAAAAAGCAAATGATTCTGGGTTTGTTGATATACCATATTCGCCAGCAAACGGAGTAACATTACCAATTACTCTATTACTTGCAACTAAATTTGAACTACCATCT
>Ga0222717_10003081_pt1 | contig 12677 bp, 18 predicted proteins | sample C33_18DmetaG_FD_165053 | JGI IMG/M metagenome (GOLD analysis project Ga0222717, IMG submission 165053) | Estuarine water microbial communities from San Francisco Bay, California, United States - C33_18D | ecosystem: Environmental > Aquatic > Marine > Unclassified | place: USA: California...
ATAAGTGTGCTTTTTTATTTAACTGTTTATATTTAGCTCATAGATAGTGCGGCCGCCTATCTTTTGAGTTACCTCGTTAGCTGGGTATAGCTATACTGAGGTTGGGATAAGTTAACGAGGGAGTGATTGACTCACTTGTTGATAAAAGATCTTTAATAACTTAATAACAACAGTTAGAAAGATATTTAACGGGGCGGTGATTGAACCGCCCGTTGAGTAAGTTGACGTTAGTCTGACCTACATAGAATTTTTTTTATCCTGGATCTCCTTCCTGCGAGCAGTAAGTAGTTTGGATAAATCACCAAGTGCTTTACGAGCACGGGTTGCAGCGATCTTTACACCTTTATCGTCGAAGGTCTGTGCTTCGGCCATATAGGCACTATATGCCTCTTTTATTTGTTCATGTAATGTCATAATGTTCCTTGTATAGATAAGTTACTTGTTTGTCGTGTGTACTCATCTGCAATCTCTTTTGCTGTTTTTGCCACTACAGATAAGCCACTTCTATTTAGTTTCACATTTGTGTTTGGACTCACTGTCATTAAGTAAGGCATCATTCCAATACCTTGTTCGTGTACTACTGCTGTCATTGGTTTGCTAACAGTTAGTATTCCGTTCTCTTCAATAATAAGGCGACTAATAATCTCTTCTCCGCCTGTTGTTTTGATAGTTACTACATCACCATTTTGATAAGATGCTTCAATTAACATAATTCCTTTATAGTATCATTTGTTCAATATAGGTAACCATTTTGTCATATGAGCCAATATGCTTACCATTAATAATTACCTGTGGAAGTACTTTTTCTCCTGGAAACTTGTCCATCACTTCTTCCCGTGTAAAATCTCTATCTAGCTTTTTGTATGTATACTCCAGACCACGTGTGGCGCAGAACATCTGAGCTTTATTACAATTTGGACAAGCGTCCTTTCCCCATATCTCAATCATAGTGTAAATCCTTTCAATGTATCTTTATTTACATCCTGTTTAATACCGCCTACAATATATGATTCTACCTCTGTCTCTTGAGGGGCGACCTGCAACCCTGAACTTGTCAACCAGTGTTGTGTCCATGGCAGAGGATTTGTGTTTACAGGCTGATCAAATATTGTATTATAACCTAATGCTCTTAATCGTCTGTTAGCTATGTATTCTACATACTGGTTTAACAATGTAGTATTTAAGCCAATCATTGAGCCGTCCTTAAATAAATAATCTGCCCATTCCTTTTCTTCTGCTACACACTCACGCCAAAGGTTGTATACTTCTTCTTCACAGTCTCCTGCTATTTGTGACATCAAAGGATCATCCTTGCCTTGCATCCATAGCTTCAATATGTGTGTTGATATTGCCAAATGCTGTGCTTCGTCACGTGCAATAAGAGATATAATCTTAGCAGATCCTTCCATGAACTTTAGCTCGCCAAATCCAAACGTGCAAGCAAATGACACATAGAATCGCAATCCCTCTAGGATATTTACTGTCATCATAGCCAAGAACAACTGCTTTTTGACAATACGTGGATCTATTGTAGGATCTGTTGCCAACTGCATAAACTTGTCGTAATGTCGTGTAACAGATTGCGCTCGCTTAATAATATTCTCGTCATCGAGTATTGTGTCAAATACTTCTGCTGGATCAGCATACACATTCTTCATAATATGAGTATAAGAGCGTGAATGGATCATCTCAAAGAAATCCCATGTAACAATACACCCTTCAAGCTCAGGCAAGGATACATACGGCAGGAAAGCTAGACACGGTCCACGTCCTTGTACAGAATCTAGCAATGTCTGATACTTTAGATTAGATGTAAAAATATGTTTCTGCTCAGGGCGAAAGTTTTGATAATCTGCTCTGTCTTTTTGTAATGATACTTCTTCTGGTCTCCAAAAATATCCAAGCATAGTTTGATTAAGTTTATCAAACTGAGGAAACCTAAATGAATCATATCTTTGTGTACCCTGTTGCGCACCAAAAAACATATTCTCTTTGGTGTAATCTACTTTATCTCTATTAAATACTGTTCTCATTCTTTATCCTTAAATAACGCAAGACTCGCAAGCTTCTTCGTCTTCGTTGATGTTTACTAGTTCTAGTTCTTTTTGTGGTTCTTGTAGTTCGTTAGGATCTACTTTAAAATCATATGTATTTTGATAATAACTTGTCTTCCATCCTAACTTGTATGTGGTAAGTAAATCTCGTAACATTGTACTCAACGGAACTTCGTTGTTTTCAAAGTGAGTAGGATTGTAACTCCAGTTACCACTAATTGCTTGATCAAAGAACTTTTGCATGACTGCTACAATATTGATATACCCTTCATTAGATGGCATATCCCAAAGTAGTGTATAATATGATTTAAGGCTTTGATACTGCGGAACGATTTGTTTAAGAGGTCCTTTTTTAGACTTCTTAGTACTTAAATAACCACGTGGTGGTTCAATGCCATTTGTGGCATTAGATACGACTGAAGAACTTTCAGATGGCATTTGTGCCGACAAAGTAGAGTGTCGTAATCCATGTTCTTTAATAGATTCACGTAACTCGTCCCAATCATATACTAACTGCCGGGTAGTTGGTTGGATAAGTTCGTCTACCTCTACCTTATAAGTGTCAATGGGCAGAATGCCCTTGGCATATTTAGTTTGTTGGAAGCCAGTACAGGCGCCTTTCTCTTTTGCTAAGTTATTGCTTGCCTTCAATAGGAAATATTGAAATGATTCTGTAAGCCTGTGTACGGCATCTAGTGCTTCAGGGTTGTCATATGTGTAATGCTGCTTTGCTAAGTAGTGCGCTAATCCTATGTAGCCTATCCCCAACGAGCGTCTTGCCTTTGTCCCATATTCTGCGGCTAGTACAGGATAACGTTGATAGTCAATAATCTCATCTAAAGCTCGTACTGTGATATCACAGAGATCTTCTAGCTCACGAGGATCTTTAAGTATGCCCACATTTATAGCACTTAAAATACATAATGCTATTTCACCATCGGTACCATCAATATGTGTAATAGGTTTGGTAGGCAATGTTATCTCTTGGCACAAGTTACTCATGTAAACTGTATCTTGGAATGATGAGTGTGAATTACAGTGATCCACATTCATAATATAGATGCGCCCTGTCTCTGCTCGTTCTTTCAGTAAGGCAGAGAATAAATCCATTGCTTTTACTTTACGCTTCCGTATAGATGTTGCTCGTTCGTACTTTTCATACAAGACACGAAATGTTTCAGCATCGCCAAAATATGCTTCATACAAGTCAGGCACATCGTGCGGGCTAAACAATGTAATCTCGCCATCAGACAGAAGTCTTTCATACATTGTTTTGTTAAGCTGAATAGAGTAGTCTAGCCTACGGACACGATTATCTTCTGTACCCTTATTATTCTTTAGAACAAGGATGTCATCAATCTCTTGGTGCCATAGTGGGAAGTGTACTGTTGCAGATCCTCCACGTACACCGTTTTGTGTACAGCAACGAACAGTAGACTCAAACTTTTTTAAGAACGGGATTATACCGGTGTGTGCTACTTCTCCGCCACGTATTTTAGAGTTAACGCCACGTATCCTGCCAGCATTGATGCCAATGCCTGCTCGCTGTGCTATGTATTTGCCAATTGCCATATCTGAAGAAAAAATAGAATCTAGTGTGTCATCGGAGTCAACTAGGACACAACTTGCAAATTGTCGCATTGGCGTTCTAACACCTGCCATGATAGGTGTAGGTACATTAATTTTGAAAAGAGAAATTGCATCATAGTAACGGCGAACATAATGTAAGCGAGTTTCGTCTGGGTAACGTGCAAACAGTGTAGCAGCAATCATCATATACATATACTGCGGAGTTTCAAACAGTTGTCCTGATGATCTATCTTGACAGAGATACTTGTCTACTACTTGGCGCAATCCTGCATAGGTAAAGTTCTCATCTCGTTTATGACTGATATATGTGTTAAGTTTGTGGAGTTCTTCTTCTGTGTATAACTCTAATATTTCTGGATCGTATACGCCTGAGTTAATGTTTTGTTCAATTAGATTTTTTAGTGGTATAGTTGCGTATTCCCCAAATACTTCTTTGTATGTGCCATATAATAATAATCTTGCTGCGGCATATTGATAGTTAGGATGTTCTAGCGAAATCAAATCATTTGCGCTTCTAACTAATACTTCTTGTATTTCTTTTGTTGTCATTTTGTCATAGAACTGTAAATTTGCGTTCATTTCAATTTGACTGCTACTAATACCTGCTAATCCGTCACAAGCAAATTCTACCACCTTATGTATTTTATCAATGTCAAGTGGCTCTGACATTCCTGTTCGTTTTGTGATGCTAATGGACATGAAAACTCCTAATTTAATTCTGCCAATGTGTATGAGTTAAGAATAGAAAGGGTGTCTATAACATCAGTTACTTCGTGTACGTCATCATTTAATCCTAATATATAATTGTTAATTTTGCCAACATATTGTGTTTGTAGATCTTCATCTTTTACAATAAATAATTCTATGTCGTTTATGCCCAACCCTAATTGAAGTGTGTAGCACATTCCTAATGTTTTTGTGAATAAACAGTATTTATTGTCAAAGATAAGTGTCCACGGACTAGGCCAATTTGCATAATCCCATGGATCATATCGCTGACTATGTAATTCTACATCTTTATATTGTTTGATAACTAGGTCTATTGCACTATCTAAATCTTTAAGGGAACTTCTGAAAACAGCCCAAGATGCAAGGCGATCTTCGTATACCTTTCCTGTGAACATTAAATTTTTATTTTATGATTGATAAGTTTATATCTGAAATACGTCGGAGCTGCAAACGAACTAGTAGCTTTAAGGTATATTGAATATACCGGTTCTGCACTTGTTCCATCATTTACAAATTCAGCCGAAAAGTATATGTCGTATATTAAGTATGTATCCGGAGTGTCATAATCAACATCTCCAATTTGATCATATGAATCAGAAATGTATACTTTATCTAGGCCAGTTTTATCACATAGTAGATTTAATTTTCCTGTGCGCTGAAAGTCATAACTTTGATTATACATATAGTATTCAATTTCATAACTTTGATTTTGCTCTGCAGGAAAGCGTATAATATTGGCAGGTGTTGGTGAGGTGAAGATTGTTGCCTCAACAGTATGTCCCATTGTTTGGTTAAGGTTACCTTTTACTTCTGCTACATAAGTAGACGCTATATCAAATTCTGTTCTTAATAAGTCTGTTCTAGCAAAATAATCATCAATGCTTTCATTACCAACTTCGTTCATTTGTATTATAGGCATTTCAGATAGATATTCGTTACCTCCGTGATTACCTACTAACATAAAATTATTACCTTCTGATTGATTATATTTTCCTCGCTCTATTAAGATCGCTTCGTCGTGGATATCTTGGAATGTACTACTAGAAATTTTATTGAATTTTGGAGTCTCGGCATCGCCATTTTGTTGTGCTCCAAAAATGATGCCTTTTCCTAGAGTCTTAAAATGACAATTAGTAAAAAAATTATTTGTTATATGTTGGTTACCGCCTACACCATAAGCAAAGTTTGTAATAACAATATTGTCAAATATATTCTTATCAGTTCTAACAATTGGAGAAAGTGAGTCTAATAATATACCTGTATGAGTTGGCAATTCTCCTTGCACAATACTAGGGATAGTGGATCCAATATTCCAGTTAGATGATATCTTTAAATTTTTAAAAGTTGAATGTACACATGAGTTTACATGTAGTCCATTACTACCATTTTCTGTCTCAATAGATAAATTTTCTAGTTGTATATATCTAGCTTGATTATTATAGGTAGTTGCAGAATCTACTGCTACCTCGTCTAGTGCAGGAGAGCCCGGCTGGCTGAGTTCATTTACTGTCATCATTACTGTTCCCGCTTCAGTAAACCTTAGTATAGTTTTTTCAGGACCAGCACCAATTATTGTAGCAAATGGTGGGATGTACAATGTTTGATCAATATTATATATTCCTGGATCTACATACAGTAAAACTCTCGAAAGAGGATCACCTTTTGTAGCATTGTTAATGTATAGCTGATCTATTGCTCGCTGAAAATCAGCACCAACAGGAATATTCTCGTCTGCTATAACACCAAAGTGTTTTATAGATACTTGATCATCTAATCTATCTTGAAGAGATCTACGGGTAGGAGCAGAAGCAGAGCTGCCAGTTTGTATATGTACATCTGTTTCTCTATACGAGTAAGCATCTGATAAAGAAAAGATATTATCATGCTCTGTTAGAATTTTGGAGTTGCCAATAATGGGAGCACCTTCTGACAAGCTCCCATTACCAATATATAATTCTTGGGTGTCAACAGCCCAACCAAGTTCTCCACTTGCTAGTTGCGGAAGGCCAGTGCCTTGGTTCTTTTGTCCTCGTCTAATTTGAATTCTTGATAACTGTATGACAGCCACTTTAGATCTCCTTGTTTATTACATATTTATGCCATCTTAGAATAGTAGTCGTGTAGTCTGTTATACCATTCGTTTCGCCATTTAGCATAAGTGTCTGGCCAAATGTCAAACTGCTGATATTGGAACTCACTGGTACACATAAAAATATGGCCTTCGTTAATTGTAGTGCCATAAATCTCGTTGTGTGCTTCTGCATAGGCTACAAGTTGTAAATAGTAATCTTCTACATATTCTTCTTTCTTTAGCTTGTTAGATTGCTTAAAATCGCATATAGACGGATTACCTTTGTATACTGCTACTAAATCTGTTGTACCAGCATACATATTTGGCATATATAGTGATATCTCTGATCCCCATATCTCCTCTAAATAACTGAAGGCATTTTCTCGTACAACTTCAGCCATTTTGTTAGCTTGTTGAGCATACGGATTAGAGCCAGCTAAAGGCCAATCACCAGTGTCTATAAAATCTTCTAGATACTTGTGCATTCGTGTACCGCGACCTGCTGCTTCAGTTGTTATTTCTTTAGCTTTTTCTTCGCCTACACGTTTACGCCATTCTATTAGGCCTGTTTTATCTTTAGTTGCATCTAGTACAGTTGTAACAGATGGTACTGCATCTCCAGAGGGAGTTTCGTAATATCTTTTGCCGCTAATACTTGCTCGGCTAAGACTTTTATAATCAAACTTTTCTGTAATTAATGACATTAATGATACTCGTCAAACGGTTGTGTGTAAAAAGGGTCAACTGTGGAAAAGGGATCTTCATAGGCAACAAGAGCTTTTACTTCAGGAACCTTCTCCTTTACAAGCCTCTCTATACCAAATTGTAGTGTCATAGCACTACCTGCACAACCAGAACAAGCACCGCTCATTTCTAGTATAAGACTGCCATCTTCATACGAAACAAAATTAACGGCTCCTCCGTGCTCAGCTACTGCCGGCGCGACATATTCTGATAGTACTCCTTTTATCTCAGAGATTACTATCTCATCAGTTCTTTCTTCCATTATATCCTTATTGTAGCAAAAAGTTTTGAGTTTGTCAAGAGATATCTACGGCTTGTTGAGCCATTTGTGTGACATCAGATTGACCAGTGTCTGCTGCAACAGCAGAATCCTCAGGTCCTGGATCCTCTACAGTGTTTTTAGTTTTAACTTCTACGCCGTCTTTAGAAAAGTTTTTAACCATAGTCTTTACTCTAGGATCAGTCTCATATGCTGCTGTAAAAGTTCCGTAGTCGAACGTTTCTCCGCCTGCGTTTGCCATTGCCTTGTTTAGGTCAATATTTAGCATGTCTTTTTTAGCAGTTTTTGGTGTTGGTTTTTCAAAGTGTAAAAACAGACCTTTATTTTGTTCGTCTGCATTCATTATGAGGTTGCGAAGCACCTGTGTTAAAATAGGTGCTTTCGCTGTGTTGTCTTCTTCACGAATTATTTTTTTTTTGAGCTAAGTATTTGGCCTAAGTTTCTTGATAAGTGTGCTACGCTTTCTCGTTGTGCTCTGCCTGCTTCTTCCATTCCGCCGCCCGCTGCTTCAGCTCCGGCAAACTCATCGCCCATTTCGGCTCCCATTTCAGCTTCCATACCTGCTTCCATGCCTGCTTCGGCATCAACAGTCGGTTCCATTTCGCCTTCTGGCGCTGGTTCTGCACCCATTTGATCTTGTGGAGCGCCTTCGCCTGTTAACAAGGTTACACCTTGGTTCAATGCTGTTCGTGCTGCGTCTAATGCCTGATATAATGCCTCTAGTGTTGGTTTAGTTGCTTCTATAAATGATTGTGCTTGTTCTGAGCCTAACTCGTCTCTAATAGCGTCTTGTAGCTTTAACATTTCTTTGGATTGCATTTCAGAAACGTCTTCTAACCAGCCGCCTACATTGTCAACTAATTTCTTAGCTGCCATTACTAATTCTGCTTGCTCTTCAGCACCTTCCTGTAACTTAGAACCTTGTGTGTACATAATACCTTCACCGTACATAGAATTGACGGTTTGAGTACGTGGTGGTTTCTTCGCTGTTCTCTTTAACATAGATGACATTCTAAGTTGAAAGGCTTGGAATTCTTTTTCAGCTTGTGCTAAATCAGCTCCGGCATTCTTGACGCCTCGCATAAATCTATTCTTTACGTCTGACATCATCTTTCCAAAATCAATCTTAGGCCCACTCATGCCCATTTGCATACCTGTAGTGGATGGTCTAGCAGGCATTGCTGCCTTTGGCTTTGTAGTAGTTGGAACTCTTGACATTGGCCCTTCTTTAAGTTTATGTGACTTAACACCTTTGATAGTAGACTCTGTAAAGCTGCGCTCAGAAATAGCTGCATTTAACACATCCAAAAACATTTTGTTCTTGCTATAATCTTCTGTTTGTGTTTTGTTGTAGCTTTCCAATGTTTCAATGGAACGAATCTTTGTTCTAATTTTATTACGACGATCTTCTAACTGTTCTAGTGTAAAATTTTCTAGATTAAATTTAGTGCCAAATGTTTTCCCAAGATGCTCGTTTAATTGAGCAGCCGTTTGTGGGTAAGAAATTTCTGATAACTTCATGTGTGATCCTCAAGTTTTTTTATTATTTATCATTGTAGAAGATTATATCTCTCAACTGCTTCTTAGATGCGTCTATAATAGCTTTAGATTGTTCTATTCTACTAATGGTTGAGGATTGTTGTTCTGCGTCTTGCGACTTTAGCGCATGTTTGTAAAAGATCATATCGTTTTCTGCTTTTGCTATATCAGCATCTAGATCTTTAATGCGTTGTCTGTTAGGCGACTTAGATATTTCATTTCGTGTGTAAGCTATAGCTCCGTCTTTTGATAGGCATACTCCAATACATTTTTCTGTTTCTACATCCCAAATAGACCAGTCGTTTTCTTCTTTACATATCATGTAGTTTGATACATAAATATTGTCACCTATTTTTACAGGTACATGGTGTAGTATTCGTGATGATTTAAAGAGTTTGTTTAATGAGCTATGTAGAAGTTGATTCGTTTTTTTGGATGAGAACATTACCATTTCTTACAATTTTGGTTAATAAACTTTTTCTAATTAAGTCAAGTGCAATAGTTTGTTGGCGTTCATCCAACAAGTTCATTGGAGTTTTGCCTGTACCTAATGCTTCATAGAAAGCACTTTCTTCATTATTCATATAGATAGATAATGAAGAAAGTATTTCGTTAATTCTCATTTTACTGTCACAGTTTCGCCAGGCTTTACAGGAGTAACAGCGCCTTTTTCACCAGTGTTAAGTGTAGCAGTACCGTCTTTGTGCTTTTGTATCATGCCAGGCTCATTTGGCTTGTTAGGTACTTTAGTAATAACACCATTGTCGTCTGTTAGCTCAGTAAAGGCAGGGCCTTGCTTTGTAACTTTTAATTTCTTTGCTTGTCCTGGCGCTTGTGTAGTAATAGGCGCCATTTCAGATAGTTCTAAACTAATTTCGTGTAGTCGCATTATCTTCCTGCTTTGTTTAGTCTAGATATTCTCTTAGACATAGGATTAACTCGTTTAGTCTTGCGAGCTTTACGAGTCATCATTTTACCTTTTTTAGCCTTAGTTTGCTTCAATTTCAGTTTTTTCTTTACATCAATTGGGGCGTAACATTGAGCAGGGCTGGATACTACTCTACCATTCCGTTTACCGCCAGAGCATCTGTACTTGCGAACAACTTGTTTGCCCGAACGTGCCCAAACTTGTTTTTCTGTAAGGTTATATTCACCCTCAAATATTTCTTGTGCTTCCATACAAGTATTTATTAGATTTCGTCAATATTAAATACAATGTTCTTATTGACTTCATCTTTAGCATAGAATACAGAATCTTCAAATTTTACACTTTCACCTAATCCTGTTATTACAGGTACCAAGTCAAAATCGTCTTGAAACATTTCTTGCGTGATTTCTGTGTCTCTTTCGTCATCAAAGAGTACAGACCAATATCGTTGTTTACCTTTAACCTTAGAGCCAAATCCTAGCTGTGATGTCATGCCAAGTTTTTGTTCTATTTTAATAGGCACTAAGTTAGCTCGCAACGAAGCAGTTTGAAGTAGTGTATTAAAATTTGATTGTTGTGAATATTCTTTTTCGTCGCCATCTCGTTTGGCGTTTGTTTGTGTAATATCTATTAGTGTTAATATTTTTGTTCTCATACTACTCTATTTAAGTAGTCATAAAAAAAGCGCCAGGTGATCTGGCGCTCGTGGATTGATTAGTTATTAATGCAGTGGAGCAAAATAAGCTACAATTTCCATGCTAAGGTCTGTATTGATTACAGCATTAGCTGGAGTTGTGTTACCTGTTCCTTGAAGACGCATGTACACTTCTGTATGTGTTCCGTCGCCCCAAGCTGATCCGTCTGCGGTTCCCATAGCACCGACTACCCATGGATCATCCCCAACACCGTTTGCACCGTGTGTGGTTGAGATGTACTCAATGAAAGTCTTCAGGTCGTTATTTGTAATACCTGCGCCTGAGCCTGTGTAAGTTAACTTAACACAAACCTCACGACCTACATCAGATTGGAAGTTTTTGTGCTGCTGGAAATTAGCAGCAATTTTAAAGCCACTGCTATTTACATATTGACTAATATCTGGCATTTTTTTCTCCTAAAAATATTTGCTTGTAATTATTTAGCCTCAGTCTTGGTTTTTAGCTCTCTTATGCACAACTTTTAACATATTGACATAGGCTGGCCCTGCTTTGACAATATCATCTATCATTTGTATAATAGGTAGATAAGTTTCTAACTGTTTCATAGTAGGTATTCGTCTATTTCTAGCAGCATTTAAAAAACCATTTAATAATGCGTATGATGGTTTATGTAATAATCGTGCATAGTATATAATAGAAGAACCCGGCGCTGATATATCAGGTGTTGAAATAACAGGTTCTGTATCAGTGACTTTATTGCTTTCTAAATCACGCTTGCTAACAAACTGCTCAAAGTCGTCAATAATATCAGAACTTCGTAACTTAGATCGTACAGCAAATAACAATTTAGTTACGACATTAGTTTGAATTGAACTATGCTCATCTCTAAATCTAGAAAGATAACGTCTAATAATTTTGTAGTCTTTATTATTAATATGAAGACCGTTTTCTATTCGTATAAAAGTTTGCTGTGGAAAAGTAGGCGAGTTACCGTTAGCTAAAGATGTAATATATGACATTATATCTTTAATAGGCAGTGCCGACATAGCTTGCTGGCGTTTAGCAGCACCTGGATTCTTTAGCTTGCCAATTGCTTGTTCGTCGCCTTGTAGAAAGTAAAGGAAGTTATGTAAATCTGTGGCTCCTACTTTAAACGTTTTCGCAACAGATTGAGATTTCTTAGCGTAATTTCTAACAAATGGTGTGTAGTTAGGATAGTGACGCATTACCTCTAAACACAATAGAGTAAGATACATCCGCTCGCCAACATCAGAATATGTTAGTGACGTCATATTCTGCTGGTCGCGAGTCATCCTTGCTTCAGATATTTCTTTAATGAAATCCATCATCTTGTAACTGCTCTATTGGCTGCTGTAAATCCAGCTCTGTTAACTAGCTTCATAGGTCCATCAGGATGTGTTAGCACATAGCCTTCTCCACCAGGCACATCGCCAATAGAAGCTCGTACTTCAGCGTCTTGATTATCTAGTTGATCAATGATATCGTCTTTAACTTCTTGTATTTCTTTTACGATTGTCCATAGTGCAGCAAAGCCTTGCCTATGTTCTCTAATGTAATCTTTAATTTTACGCTTCTTAGGCTCTGATACTTTAGACGTACCTAACCATTGTAAAAAGTCCTTGCCAAGGTTATCCATACCTGTGTCTACTTTAGAATTAGTGTATGTATAAAACACACTAGGCAGGTCTGATAGCTTTAGATTAACTAGATTATCTCTATTCAATAAATCATCTATAAAATTAGCTGTTTTTGATATATCTGCTTGTAGTTTCTTAATAGACTCATTGTTAACTGTAGGCGGTTTCTGTACTAGTATTGGAGGGAACACTAATACTTTATCTGATTGAAAATATGTATTAGCGTCAATTGATAGAGCTGAGTCATTGCCATCTTGGCCTACCTCGTTATGTATCACAACACCTGATATTGATTTTGCTATTTTGTTACCTATCTCAGAATCAATTGCTACTTTATAAGTTACCATATTAGGCGTAAACACCCAGTCTTTACCTGCCTTATCAGGTTTGTTAAAGTATAGTAAATCGCCTTTAAAGAAGCCTGTATG
>Ga0222717_10003085_pt1 | contig 12664 bp, 8 predicted proteins | sample C33_18DmetaG_FD_165053 | JGI IMG/M metagenome (GOLD analysis project Ga0222717, IMG submission 165053) | Estuarine water microbial communities from San Francisco Bay, California, United States - C33_18D | ecosystem: Environmental > Aquatic > Marine > Unclassified | place: USA: California...
CCTGTATATAGATTAGGATGTTTCCGGATACCTCCTCCCTGAGTTAATGTTTTCATTGTCATTGGATAATATGGATAATTATCTGGAAATTGTCCATCAAATCCATAAAATCCACCTACATAAGGTGTATCTTCTGGACCTATTATCAGCATTTTATATTTGGTTTCAAATGACTCTTCAATTTTAAAATCGAAATATAATCCTTTTAGGAATTTTATTTCGTCGGTCTCATTTTTTACACTATTAATATCAAACATAATGCGCCGTTTTGCTCTTGCGCTAGGATTATTCTTATATGAAGCTCCACTTGCCATTATTACAATTTAATATAAAAAAATATTTAAGTAATTTTTTAAATCAAATTTTTCAATTAAAAAGCCCCGCACACTCCTAAAATATCATCTCCTCTTTTGAGCAGTATGTTTTTATTATCTTTATCTGGGTTCATAGCAATATCTTTAAAATAAACCTTTTCACCATTAGCCACAAAATAACTATTTTCAAGTGTTTCTTTTTGATCAGAACACTTATTACAATTAAATGTCACATTATCGCTTAATTTAACTAATGAAGTATCAACCACCAATGGACTGTCATGAATATAACTTGGTAATTTTATTTTACAAATTACGCATTGTTCATTGTCATTAATCATAAAGGAATAATTAAAAGGTATTTTATCCAGATATAATAGTGAAAATATATTTGGCGGAAGAGTCCATAGTTTAGTAAATGAACCTGCTAACTTATTAAAATGTATTAAATAAATATATTTTTGTTCATTATCAACACCAATAACACATTCTTTAATATGGCAAAATTTATTTCCTGATTTGATTAGATTACCTTCATTATCAAATGATAAACTTGCTCCGGAGAAATTAATGACCTCTGAATCATTAACTTCAGTATTAGCATCAATATCTGATTGCTTAGGTGGAGTAATAATAAGTCCATCATATTCTTCGGATTGTTCTAAACTAACTCCTATAAATAATCCATACGGATCAGTGGAATTATTAGCTGATTGAGGTTTTTGAACTCCAAGAACATATGGCATACTTGGAAACTTAAATTTATCAGATTTAGGGATAGTATTTGGGGTATCTGTGGATTGTGTATTCATTTAATGATAAATATACAGTTTATCTTAAAGTATTTATTATATTCTTTTTTGTGAATTAAATATCATTATAGCGGTATCTTTTTGAAGCCGCTTTGTCAAATTAATATCATTATTATCATATTGGTTTTTGAATTTATTCATATATTCATTACCTCCTATATAGTGAGTATTCAATAAATTATATGCGTTATCTGTCATAACTTCTATAGTTTGCTTTCTATCAGTAATATCCCAAGTAGAACCATTAAATATCTCAGCATAAGGTTGCTTTTTATTTGGTATTTTTACGTTATGGTTTTCAGTATGCTCAGGATTAAAATGTATATGTTCTAATAATTTAGGAATACTATTCATTGGGCCTGAACTAATCAATCCCTTTATATATTCGCCTGTTATATAACTAGTATTTTCACTTCCAAAAGCATTTAATACTATACTTGTATTGTAAGTAATGTTATTATGAACATTATTACTACCTTGATTTTTTAGTAATAGATCTATTTGATTTTTTAGTTCCTCTATAATCTTATCTTTACTGGCTATAATTATATCTTTTTCAGATTCAGTATATTCTTTTTTAATAGGCCTTTCATATTCAATCTCACATCTATCTCTACACTTTTTTTCATGTCTTATTAAATTGTATCTTCTATCAAATTCCTTATCACAAAATCTACATATACACTCTTCTGTTAAACCAGGAGACTTAGATCGAGAAATTGAAACTGTTTTTACAATAGGATAACACTCTCCCAGGACAGATTCATACGCAATATTAATGGGTATATCCTTTATTTTAGGAACACACGGATTTTTACGTAATAAATGATTTTTTATTTTAGTTTTTATTTTATTACTAAATCCACATCTGGGACATGTATATAATACCATTTATATGTATATTAATATAAATCTTTAAATAAATATCCCAAATATATCCGATATTTGAGTAAAAACAGATATATTTCGGATATATTTCGGATATTTAAGCTGATATAGGTAGTATATAATCGCTCATTGTCGCTCTTTTTTCAGATATACTATCTATTTAGTGCTTTTATATAATAAAATTAATATTTTAATATTTAATATTTTTAATTATTTATGGAAGTTATGATTACAATAAATTAGTATATGTAGTGTATATTATTTATATCTAAATCAAATGAAGCATAATTATAAATATCCGTTTTTCTGCTCATTTTTGACTCTGCATATAGCGATAATATATAAATTTAATTCACATTAAATTGATATATTTGTAAAACCATATCCTTATATTCTTTAGATAATATCCGAAAAATGAGTAAAATTGAGTAAAAATGAGTAAAAATGAGTAATTTTGAGTAATTTTGAGTAATTTTGAGTAAAAATGGATATTTTATGGTGTGATAAATGAGTAATTGAGTAATCACCAGATATTACCATTAAGTTCGTAAAATTATAGTTTTTTATTTAATAACCTCATTAAATATCTGTTTTTTATCCTAAATATATCTTTTTTCTATCGGATATTTTTCGGATATTTCGGATATCTATTTATAAATATTAATATTAATACCATATACTCCAGAGGTGATATATGTAAAAAAAACGGATATTTACCTACTTTTTTCGGATATTTTTCGGATATTTTGGATGAGGGGGGGGGAAAAAATTTAATTCTGTAAAACTATTTGAGATTTTAAAAACTGAAATAGTTTTTATAAGTAAATGATGAATTTATATAAATTGAGTTATCTGCATAAAGATAGGATTATAAGATAGAATAACTTTAAATAACATGATATAATGCTAAATTAAGCTAAATTTAAAAAACAAGCACTTAAAATTAACCTTTATTTATATTAATATGGATATTGTATATAAGGGTTATTGTATATCCAGGATGCTCTTTGATAAAGGGTCTACATACGTTCTGGGAAACGAATTAAAAGATTTCAAAAAAACAGAAAGAGTGTATGGTGATAATAAAGGTGTAGTAGGATCTATATATGATCTTACATACGAAGCAAGTGAGATAAATGATTTTATATTAATTGGCAATGCTTGTAACGCAAGAGATTATTATAAATTGAAGGAACAAAATGTTGGTTTAATAGTTAATTGTACTAAAGATATACCAGATTATTTTGAAGATGAGTTTGATTATCAACGTGTAGATGTAAAAGATGTAAATGAAGCCGATATTTTACCACATTTACATAGACTTTCAGATTATATCGAAGAGTTTAGAAAAAAAAATCCTGATGAAAAAGTTTTAGTTCATTGTTTTATGGGCTCAAGTAGGTCCGCTACCATAGTAATTGCTTATTTAATGAAATATGAAAAGCTAAGAAGACGAGATGCTTTAAATTTTTGTAAGCAAAAAAGAGCTTTGGTAAATATAAATACTGATTTTTTCGCTCAATTATTAGAATTTGAGAAGACATTAAATTACTAAGTAATATATAATCATTAATATATATTATTTTACTCTAATAATAAGGGTATTACCTATAAAAGTTAATTATTAAAATAAAGCTGGTCAGGTAAACTGATTAAGATATAAATATATTGGTAAGTTATGGTAATAAAATTGTTAGCCGTTTAAATAAAAATTTAAATTTGATAATGAATTTGTTTAAAATTTTATATTAAAAACTCTGTATTAATTATAGATATAATCAATGCCTAAGTCAACAACGTCTAATCATATATTATATAATAATGATTTACAGCATTATTTGAAACAGAATAAAGCTATAGATGCTTATAGTCATACTAGTATAGGTAAACCCCAAGGTAGTTATTTTGTAAAACCTTCTGAGACAAATAAATTTATGGAAATTTACCATAAGACTGTATTTGAAGAGGAGGTGCCTATCTATTTGACAGAAGGTATTAAGGACAGGGACTATACACCTTTAAAAATTGATTTAGATTTTAGATATTATGCGAATGATGCGTCTAGATTATACAAATTCGACGATATTGGTAAAATCTGTCAAAAATATATGGAAATTATAGAAGAATATTTAGATGAACCGGATGATGAAGAACGACTATTCTATATTTTGGAAAAACCATGTCCTACAATAGATAAGGATAAGTCAGGGAATCAAAAAACTAATGATAAGGGCGAGTTTAAAATTAAAGATGGTGTTCACATTATGGCACCAGGAATTGTAACAGTTGATTATTTACAATTAAGATTTAGAGAACATGTATATAAGACTGCGGGAGAGGTATTTGACAAATATAATTTCGATAATAGCTATGCTGATGTATTTGACAGAGCCGTTATTGATAGAAATAATTGGCAAATGTATGGCTCTACCAAACCTGGACAACCTCCATATTTGGTTACAAAAATCATAAGAGTCTTCAAAGATAGGTATGAAGAGGTAATGAATATTCCAGATACAAAAGAACTTATATATTTACTATCAGTGCGTAATAAGTATGATGGTTCTTTACTTCATCCAGATAAGGAAGAAGAGGTATATAATTCACAAACACACAATGTAAAACAACGACATATTTCTAGAAAGAAGAAGAAAAATGCTGTTACGTATCTAAGTAAAAGGAATATTGAATTAGTTAAAAGATATGTAGATTGTCTGGACAAAGAACGCGCGAGTTCATATCCTAAATGGATGGAATTAGGATGGTGTCTGAATAATTTACATAATAAAGACAGTCAATTACTTGATTTATGGATTGAGTTTAGTGCTAAAGATCCTAGTTATGCTGAAAGTTGTAAATCTGAATGCACTGAATTATGGGAAGATATGTGTAAAGAAGGATTGGGAATGGGTAGTCTTAAATTGTGGGCTAAAGAGGATAATGAAGTCAAATATAATGAAGCAGTAAAAGATGATGTATTTGGACCAGTAATGTGTGCTGTAAAAGGAGGTAAAGGTAGTTCATATGATGTAGCAAAGATTATGAAAATTCTATTCAATGATTTCTTCATATGTGTATCAATTAAAGATCATAAATGGTTTTACTATGACGAAAAATTAAACAGATGGAATCTTGATGATAAAGGTATCCGATTGAAAGAGAAAATTTCAACAGAAATTTGGAGACTATTCAATGATTTTCAAAGAAAAGAGAGTATTGCTGCTGGAGATGATCCAGATTTAGGAGAAAGTGCCCATGCTCAAAATGCTTTAAATATATCAAAAGTTATGAATAGACTGAAAGATACACCATTTAAATCGAATATTATGACGGAGTGTGAAGAATTATTCTACGATAAAGAAAAGCAATTCTTAGATAAGTTGGATAGTTTTAACTATTTATTGGGATTTAACAATGGTGTATACGATATGAAACTAGAAGAATTCAGAACAGGTAGGCCAGAAGATTATATTTCCAAGAGCACTGGTATTAATTATATACCATATGACCCTCAATCGCCTGAAATTATGCAAATCAATGATTTTTATAAAAAGATTGCGATTATTGATAGTGTTAGAAAATATCTATTAATCAGAAGTGCGTCTTTTCTCTCAGGTTCAACCAGAGATGAAAGTTTTGATATTTACTCAGGAAAGGGTGGTAATGGTAAGTCTAAACATATGGAATTAATGGAAGCTGTATTCGGAGATTATGCGGTTAAACTACCTATTCAATTACTGACAGCTAAGAGAGCAGCTTCAAACGCAGCAACTCCTGAATTAGCAAGAACTAAAGGCGCACGTCTATGTTCTATGCAGGAGCCCGATGATACTTGTCGTATTAATGTAGGCTTAATGAAAGAACTTACTGGTGGAGATAAAATTCAAGCTAGAGCATTATATGGAGAACCTATTGAATTTAAACCACAATTTAAGATGGTATTATGTTGTAATGATAAACCTGAATTACCACAAAATGATGAAGGAACTTGGAGAAGAGTTAGAAATACTGAATTTACTAGTAAATTTACATATGCGGAAGATTTGAATGCGGATAGTGTATTAGACTTTAAACGAGATAATGATTTGTCTGAAAATTTCGAAAATTGGGCTGAACCATTTATGGCATTACTATTACACTATCATAAAATATATAGACAAGAAGGTTTACGTGTTCCGGATGAAATAATTGAATATACTTCTGAATATAGAGAGAAGAATAATGATTTCAGAGACTTTATCAATGATAAACTGGAATATGATCCAAATAGTTCGGAAGGACTTTCTGTTCATAGAATATACGAGGTATATAGGCAATGGTATAGTGCTAATAATGCTGGTAATTCTTGTAAAAGTAGGAAAGACTTAAGTATCTATTTAGACGATCGATATGGAAAATATTATTCACCAGGTGTGAGTTCAAAAGAAAAAGGATATAGAGGTCTTAAGATTATATTTGGAGGTGACAATAATTCTAATGGAAGTTATATAGCAAGTGATGATGAAAATTCAGTTGATGAACTAGACAAATAAATAAAATTATAATAATAATTTTATTTTTTTATTCTTTTGATAGCATAAATACAACAGTAATACCTAATATTAACAAAACAAGTTTCATGATAGTAAATATTGTAGTATATAGTTTATTATCACGTTGGTCATATATTAGCAGTCGTCTATTAGTATGTATATTATGTTTTTTATTAGCAATAGTTTCCCGGTTATCTCTTATTGAATGATTTTTTTCTGTATCAAGACTATTGAGTTTGTTTAAAAAGTTTTTTTGTGTTGTCATATAGTCTATTTTACTTAAATATTGTTTTTCTAAACTTCTAAACATACCAGCAGCAATTTTTCTATTACCAGAAAATTGACGTAAAAAATTAATATTATTTCTTAGTCTTTCAGTTTCCATTTATAATATATAAATATTTTTTACATATAATAGATGATATATAAATTAAAATTACCTAATCTTATGTATATCTAATTAGAATTTTCAGAACCTACATCCGCATCGGCTCCAACAGATAATTTAAACGCAAATCTACTTTTAGCTTCAGTAGTACTGTCACTAGTTTCATCAAGATTAGGCTTTAACCAATCTTGTTTATCGTAAATATTAGTGTTTCTATTTCTATTAATATATAGATTAAATAAAATTATAACTGCAATTATTCCAGTAAGAACACCAATAGCAATATAACCATATTTAGGTTTAATATTCTCATTTTTGATTAAAAGACCTACTAATAAAACTAAAAGAAGATATAAGAAAATATTCTTAAGAAAGAAGATAGTAAATGATTTTTTCTTATAGTCATTTTCACTTATTTCTAATTGTCTTCTAAGAGTGAGTATATCATTTTTAATACTTGTTAATTTTTTCTCATTTCTATTAATTTCTCTAGATTGATTTATAAGTAATGTATCTTTGACATCAGTATTACTATATTTTGAATTAAGAACTTCGGTATTTCTACCATAGTCTCTTTCTAATTCAGTCATAATTTTCTTTTTTTCATCAATAAGTCTAAGTATTTTACCATCAATTAGTTCTTTACTAATTTCATTATCAACTTGTTCATTATTGAGACCTCTATCTAATCTAGCATTTTTTTTGTCGAGTTCCAACATAATTTTTGCTTTTTCAAACATATCAGCATTAGCTCTTAAAACATCACTGTAAGACATAGTATTTAATATATAAAAAGAATAAAAATATTGATAATAGAAATAAAATTTATTATCTTTATTTTTTCATTACGAGATAGTAAAATAAGCCAAGAAGACCTACATTAATAATTAAGAGAACAAATAACATTATTCTTCTGTATCTATTTCTTTCTACTGAAAATTCAACCTGTCTTTCTTTTGAATTCAATTCATTATTTTTATCTTCTACAAGATTATCTTGTTGATGAATAACCTTATTTTTTTGGTAGATATTGTTGGTTTTATTACCTAAAATTCTTTTTTGTCTTCCAATTAACTCATCGGTATGTTTAATATTTTTCTTTAATTCTCTAAGCATGTTGTTTAAATTAGCATTAATTTGCTGAACTTTGGGTTTTAATTTGGTTTCAGCATAATTTCTTTTCCATCCTGAATCCCTTGAATTATCGTACTTATATTTTAAGTATTGATTGTAGGAATTATAATAGTTGTTAAGTTCTTTCTCATATAAATCTCTAAGCCTTGAAATATTCTTCTTTCTTTGGCAAGTATAATCACATCCAACTAAATTGCTCATTTGTATAATATTATATAAGATTTTAAGATTTCAAAAATAAAATTATTTTTTTAAAATTTAACGAACACATCTATAATTTACATAGGTCGTATTTAATGAGCCAGTAGATGTTGGAATTTTAAGAACATCTCCAGATTTAAAATTATAATACCTAACTATAGGATCATCTTTAAGAATTAAAGGTAGTTGAGTTTTCGAATGGATTGAATATCTTTCCATAAGAGCTTTAACTTCTTCATCCAATAGTTTTATATGTTGTGGAACCAGTGTATGTTTTGTAATATTAAATTGAAGTTCCTTACAAGCTCTTATTTGTATATCTCCAAGATCCTTACTTTTTTCCAGTTTTTTTAGAGTGCTATTAACTTTATTCTTAAGAACAAATATAATTTCATAAGTATGATCATTTGGTATTTTATCTTTTATTTCAGCAACTAATTCCTTTACATATGCGGATTTTACCTTTTCAGTCAAAATAAACTTAATACACGCATATTTTTTAGTTTCATCATTTTTAGCTACAATATCTAGTGTATTTTTTTGTGCTAAAAAGTCTAGATCTTTATCACTTAGTTTATAATATGCTTCATCGGGAGTATAACCTCTATCAGATAAAATTTCAAGACATGTCTTCCAAGCATTAGAAATGAAATTCGATTCTTCCATGATTATTTATAATAATAATTTTAATATTAAGTTAATATCAAATTTATTTTAATTTATCTCCTTAGTTAAAGAATATCAGTATAAATTCATAACTAATTCGATATTTTCTAAACAAATTATTCATTAGATTGAAGTATAGTTGTTCTAATACTTATTCCATCATTCTCTAAGTTATATTTACCGCTGTTATTTTTTAGTAATTGATTATTTTCTATTTCATATTTCCAGTATAATTTATCCATTAATAATAACTTATTCAATTGACTATATAATGGATCAAGATCATCTTCATCAATTAATCTTTCTTCTGTTACATGAAGATATTCAAATTTATTGAGAACTGAGTTATAAATTATTGCTATATTCCCTATCATTGTTAATCTTGATCCATCATAATTGGGCAATGAATCATACCAGTTATAAAAATTATCTAAATCTAGATCATCTACAATATATTTTTCATTTAATTGTTTAATAATTGCTTCATTCGCAGCATTTGTTGGTTTATTGACATAGTATGGATTATATACGTATACGAATTCATTATTTAGATTATTAGGTTTATTATGAATTATGTCTTTATATTCTTCAATATCAGATTTAGCATTATCTAACTCTTTGAATACTATATTTTTATCGGCTTCTGTTATAAAATCAACAGGTGTAAGTGAAATAAATTTCGATTCACTATCAAATACTAATATAATATTACTAGTGTTATTTGTATCAATTTGACCATTTAATCCATCACATAAATCAACTATATCATTATATACTAAGTCAGTGACTTCATTATTTATATTTACTACTAATCTGCCAGCTTCTGTTATACTTGATTTATAATTAATCGATAAAATTTTATTGAATGTGTCTAGTAAATATGTGTATTTCTCTTCATTTTCTAATAAATTAATTTTGGCAATGAATTTAATTTTATCTAATACTATTTTTTGATATGTATTTGCGAATTTGTAATTTGTTATATTCTTATCAAGCGTCTCTATATCAATAGTAGTCAAATATTTATTATTTATATCATCACTATTTTTATCAAAATCTAGTTCGTTTGTAGGAGGTAAAGATTTAACAGTGTTATTATTAGATATAAATTCAGAATACTCAATTCCTTTGTAACTTGTTATAACAAGAGATTTAGACAAATCTAATTGAAGTCCTATTGATGATTTTATATATTGACTTGAAATAAAGTCGTTATAGTCAAAAGATGAGTTTATTTTCTTAATATCATTTATTCCTGAAGTATTTATACCAAACATAAGTAATGGTGAATAATCTGTAGAATCTTCTGGTAATATTACAAGATCAGGTGTGCTTTTAGTATCTAAATTTAATTCTTTAAATTTACCAACATCAAATTTAGTGAATGGTTCTAAATAATATATATTATTGTAATAATGATTAGGAGAAATATATTCAAGCATGTTAAGGTTGCTTAATGTGTTAGGTTTTAAGAAAAAATTACTATTAGTATATTCTAAAGTTCGAGCATCAATAACATCCGCAAGTTCATCTGATACTGTCAAGAATTGTTCATCTAAAGTTATGATCTTATACACATTTTCATCAAAATGTTGCTTTATATCGGAGTTTAATTCGCCTATATATTTATCAAAAGTTGTTAAGAATTCTGGTGTATTTTTATTAGCAATTGCTCCTCCATGATGAATAGTTGAGTCAGGTTTTTTAGGAATCACAATAACAAAATCTAATTTATCAGACGAGGAAGGGCTTGTAGGACTATATTTTGGACTTTCTGGTTGATAATTGTCCGGGTCAGTAGGACTATATTTTGGACTGGTAGATTGATAATTGTCTGGGTCAGTAGGACTATATTTTGGACTTTCAGGAACATATACAGGATATTCAGATGTTTTTGATGGATCATATACAGGAGAATCAGGTGTTCTTGATGGGTCATATACTGGAGAATCAGGTGTTCTTGATGGGTCATATACTGGAGAATCAGGTGTTCTTGATGGGTCATATACTGGAGAATCAGGTGTTCTTGATGGGTCATATACTGGAGAGCCTGTAGAAGCTTCTCTGTCATATTGAACCATTCCATCATTACCAACAGAGTAATCATCTATACCAAATGGATTATATCCTGTATCTAAGCCATATTGATCTACAGTTCCAAATGGATTATCGTATTGAATTTCTCCGGGTTCCATTCCAAATGGATCTGCTTGGAGTTGTTCTGAACCAAAGTTTACATTAGCCATCCAGTCAGTAACTTGTGTAGATGGCTTAGAATCTCCAATTAAAACCTTAATATCAGATATAGCATTGTCTATATCTTTATTGTCAAATGACATGATCTTTATAATAGTATAATTGTTAGTTTTATATAACTCTTTAGTAATACTCATACTCTCGAAAACTTCTTCTGTTAATTCTTCAGGTCTTATATTTCTAGTATAAATTTTAACATCATGGTCTTTTTGTATTTTCTTAATATTAGCACCTTTAGCACCTATAAGTTCTCCCATTTTCTTATTTTTAATAGACATATATTTAGATTGAATATTCATGTATTTTTTCAGCATTTTTTCAGCAACTCTTATGTCGGAATTTGAACCTGTAATATCAATAGGTATATATGTAATACCATTAATAACAGTGGAACTTTCAATATTACCTATACTAATATTCGCATTTGAAATACGTTTTATATATTTAATCCTACTTCCTCCTTTTCCTATTATGAAAGGAATTGATTGTTGATTTGTTCTTATTTTTTTGAAATTTGTAGATTGCTGATTAAATATTCCACGCTTGATATTTGTATCGATGTATTTTTTATTAAGTTTAGCACCTAATGTATTAATTAATGTAACATAATAATCGAGTATATTATCAGTATTAAATATTTTATCTGCTAACAGAGATATATTTATTGAGATATGTTCCAAAATCTCGGTAGTAATGTTAGATTTACAAGCCAACCAGTTATCTCTTATATTATGTGAATCACATTCAATTACTATAATATTAGCAGTCTTATTTTGTAAACTAGTAGATGATTTTGTAAAATCATATGGTGTGAACATATTTTCATACCAATACGTGAATTTATTTGACATATCTTTAAAATAGATAATAGGTTTTTTAGCAAAAATCATGTTTGTTAATATTTCATCACTTCCATATCCACTAATATACAACATAGCTTCATATTGTGTCATATTTGGATACATATATCCCATATTTCCGGATAGTTTTTCATCATATGAAATAGCTTTTTTATCATTTATAAGTGAGATCTGTTTAGGGGATAAAGTTTGGTAGTATATCTTATCATTATATATTGTATTTGGCAAATATTCCATAGCTATGTTATTGATGTAATAATAATCCACTTCAGGTTCTTCATTTTTGATAAAATCATCTAAAACCATTTTCCTCAAGTTGTCTCTTGTATCTTCCATATTACATCCATTATAATTAAATAATAATCCGAATTTTTTAGCATCTTGAACTACATCACTGATATTAGGAGTATCAATACAGTAATCTGAATCAACTGGTAATACCAATCCATTCGCAAGAGCAAATGAATAATAATCAATATTTAGGATATCATTGTAATCCGAATGTTCTTTTGATGATAAAACTGGAAAAATATTTGAAGGAACATCAGTAACATTTGTGCTATTTTTTATAGGATTGGTTAAAAATGGACCATCTGTATTTTTGACAATAGGA
>Ga0222717_10003088_pt1 | contig 12659 bp, 20 predicted proteins | sample C33_18DmetaG_FD_165053 | JGI IMG/M metagenome (GOLD analysis project Ga0222717, IMG submission 165053) | Estuarine water microbial communities from San Francisco Bay, California, United States - C33_18D | ecosystem: Environmental > Aquatic > Marine > Unclassified | place: USA: California...
CAAGAGAATACAAGAAAAATAGAACAAGCTGCTGCTGACTTAATTCTTAGACAACAAAGAGAAAAAGAAGAAGAAGAAAAACGATTGAAAGAATTAGCAGAACAAGAAGCTTTATTAAAACTAGCTAAGGAAAAAGAAGAAACAGCTTCTAAGGAAGCAGAAGCAGAAAAACAAAAACTTGAAGCTAAAGAAGTATTCGACAAAAAAATTGAAGAAGAAGATAAAAGTATAAAACAAGCTAAGGAAAAGGCAGCTTTAGATCCTAACGAAAATCCTTATGCTAAAGGATCAATTGAACACGTAGTTTGGAAAAGAAAACAACAAGCTAAAAAAAAACGTTAGACTTGTACGGTCAAGTTAAATCATTATTTAACAAATAGGTTATTATATTATGAACGAAAGAATATTTGATCCATCAGTAACTTCTGATTGGAGTATAGTTAAAAACGACATAACTTTGAAGAATGAATATTTTAAACTAAAAAAATTTAGTCATAAAATAAAAGGCGAAGTGTCTATTATAAGTTATAAAAAAGAAGCTTTGTTAAAATCATTTAGATTTGTAAGAGAATTTAATAATGCCATTGATGTTGGAGCTCATTATGGTTTAGTTACATTCCATTTAAATTCATATTTTGAGAACGTTGATTCTTTTGAAATTGACTCTAACATAAGAAACCATCTACAAAACAATATAAGAAATTTTCATTTAGAAAATGTAACAGTACATTCAAGTGGTTTAGGTGAGATTAAAAAAGAAGTTAATCTTGTTTTTGATAAAATTGATTCTTTAATTACAAAAGTGGACCCAAGACCTCACATTGGAGGTAAACATTTAATTAAAACTATAGATTCGTTTAATTTCAGTAATTGTGATTTTATCAAACTTGATGTTGAAGGATATGAGCCATTTTGTTTACAAGGAGGAGAGTCAACAATTAAAAGACTTAAACCTGTAATATTAATAGAAGATAAAAATTTAGAAGTAAAATATGGAATGATTAACTCTATAGATTTATTAACAAGTTGGGGTTACAAGTTAGTAGATAGAGTAAAGAAAGATTCAATTCTTGCATGTTCTTAGATGACACTGATATGTTTGACAAATTGCATCCTAATGATTTGTGGGTATGTGATAAATTAATTCTCTCTAAAAAATTAGGATATAAGTGTGGTCCTCATGGAACAGATGTTCCTAAGTTTGGTAAGTATATAGTCAGACCTTGTGTAAACTTTATGGGTATGGGAAGAGGAGCTTACTTTGATAGATTTTGGAAAAGTACAGAAAATAAAATGCCAGAAGGAACTTTCTGGTGTGAAATATTTAGAGGAAGACATTTATCTGTTGATTATATAAATCAAAAACAATACTTATGTGTTGAAGGAATTAAAAACAAAAAAGAAACAAGTTTGTGGAGATGGTTTAAATGGAAAAAAACAAAAGATAAAATACCATTTCCTCGTATTTTAAAACATTTGACAAAGAAATACAAATATATCAATTGCGAGTTTATAAACGGTAAACTTATAGAAGTTCATTTTAGATTAAATGTTGATTGGCAATTGATTCCTCAAGCTCAAGAAATTATTCCTGTTTTTAAAGGAGATGTGGTTGTTCCTCCATCAGAAGAATATGAATTTATAACCTCAAAAGATTACAAAAGATTAGGATTTTATTGGAAATAATTTTTAGAATCTCCTATAATAATAATAGAAATTGAAAGGGAGCTTCTATGATATTATTAGACTATTCATCCGTGACTATGTCCTCGTTGATGACAAGAATAGACGAGTACGACCAAGATACAAATTTATTACGTCATCAAATTCTTAATATTATAAGACTCTACAATGTTCAATTTCGAAGCGATTTCGGGGAAATGATTATTTGTATGGACGCAGCGAATAATTGGAGAAGAGACCGTTATCCTTTCTACAAAGCCAACCGTCGTAAAAGCCGATCTAATTCTGTTTATGATTGGGATAAAATTTATTCTGTTTTAAATGAAGTTAGAGACGAAATGACAACGATGTCCCCTTTCAGATGTGTACGCATCAATCGTTGCGAAGCTGACGACGTGATAGCAGCTATTGTAGAAAAGAAACGACCCGAGGAACCAATTCTAATCATTTCCCCAGATCGCGATTTCGTACAGCTGCAAAAATATGCAAATGTTAAACAGTATAGTAATTTGCAAAAGAAATGGATTGAACCTAAGGTTTCAGCTCAATATGATTTACAAGAGAAAGTTCTTAAAGGTGACATGGGTGATGGAGTTCCTAATGTCATGTCTGATGATAATGTTATCTTAGATGAATCTTTGAGACAGACACCTCTTAGAAAAGCTAAATTAGAATCTTTAATGCAAGATCCAGAATCTTTAGGAACTACAATAGCCAGAAGAGTAATTAGAAATAGAGATTTAATAGATCTTAATAGAACTCCTCTTGAGTTAAAAAATGAAATTATAAATCAATTTAACGAGAAGAGCAAAGGGTCTATAAATAGTTTAATGAACTTATTATCAAAATATAAGATGAAAATGCTTTTAGAAGCACTCCCAGATTTTGAAACAAATAAATAAGGTGGATCCAAAGAAAGTTTAAAGGAGAACTCCATATGGCTTACAGAAAACAAAACGTGTGCCACGGGAACGCTAATAATGAATTAAGTAATGGAAAGAGCTACGTACCCGCAGTTGACAGAGTTGGACACGATTCTGAAAGTATTGTCGCCTTCAAAGGTGGCTTTGGAATAGGCAATCCTGTTTTCGATAGAAGACAAGGAAAAGTTGTTTATTCTTTTGAGGTATTAGATGCTCTTCCAGGCACTATAATGACAGATTCTGATTACGTAACTCAGAACGATACAATTGGAAAATCAGGTATTACATTAGGTGCATCTACATCTATTTCTTTTGACAGTGACAATTCAGAATTTGATATTGTTTTAGCCTCAATTGATTCAGATGCATTGACAGCTATCAACGTTGGAAGATCATACATATGGTCTGAAGAATTTGGTACTGCTAATCATGTAATTGAAGGTTATGTAACTAAAGTTCCATCAACAGCAGCAAATGCTGATGATTCAACTATATCTGTTAAACCTACTTCATCAAGCATAGGCTGGAAAGCAGCTATGGCTGATGGAACAATTAACATCGTTTATGACGCTAACAATAAGGTTATTGCTAGAGGAAAAACTATTAACGATGATAAAAACAGATATGCAGATGCTGATTCTGATTTTATGTTTCATGATAATATAGCTTAAAAATAGTTGTTGACTTTAGTTTGTCTTATAGGATACTAATAATATGTCTACAGCGGTTTTTACATTTGGAAGATTAAATCCTCCAACTATTGGTCATGAAAAGTTAATTAACAAATTACGAAAGGTTGCTCGATTGTCTAAAGGGCAACCTTTACTTTTTTTATCTCACTCTCAAGATTCAAAAAAGAATCCACTTGATTACAATTCAAAAATAAAATATTCTAAGATATCTTTTGGAAATATTGTACAAAGATCCAATTCTAACACTATAATAAAAGTAATGCAAGAGTTAGAACAGAAGTATGATAAAATTGTACTAGTTGCTGGTTCTGATAGAGTAAAAGATTTTGATCAACTCCTTCAGAAATACAACGGTAAAGAATATAATTTTGATAGTATTAAAGTTGTGAGTGCAGGACAAAGAGATCCCGATGCAGATGGTGTTGAGGGTATGAGTGCTAGTAAAATGAGAGAGTTAGCTAAAGATGAAGACTTAGCTCAATTTACTAAAGGGTTGCCTTTGAAAGCTCAAAGACAATCTAAAAATATTATGAATAGCGTAAGAAAAGGAATGAAACTATGATTAAACTTAAAGATATGCAGGTCTTTGAAATATTGACAGAATTTGAAGAAACTGTAGGAAGAACTAATAAGGTTAACTACTTAAAACAATTTAACGAACATGTACCATTAAAATACATATTAAAGTTTAATTATTGCAATACTATAAAATCTATAATACCAGAAGGCAATCCTCCATTCAATGACGAAGCAGATGATGGTCCAAGTAAATCGTCTTTATGGCAATATATTAATGTATTTCCAACTTTTGTTCAATCTAATCAATCTATGCAAATAAAACCTCTACAAAGGGAAAGAGTTTTTATTGAAATGTTAGAAGCTATAGCTGTTGAAGAAGCTAAAATGATTATCTTAGCAAAAGATAGAGAACTAGAAAAATTATATCCTAGTTTATCTATTGATATAGCAAGAGAATGTTTTCCAGATATGAATATCACAAGTGATATTCCAAAAAAAGAATTATCTGAAGAAGAAAAACAAGCAGACATAGCTGAAGTAATAAAGCATAAAAAAGATGAGATTAAAAAACTTCAAGAAGAAGTTAAAAATTTAACAAAAGAGGTAAAAGCGACAAAAAATGAACCTAAATCAAATAATATTTCCTTATAATATACAAGAACTATCTCCATGCATCAATGAAATTGGATTTGACCTTCATTTTAACGGTGTATATAAACAACACATTGATGATTTTAACAACAGTGTAGGTGATATTCCATTTAACAAAGCTGGAGCATTCTTGCATTCTACTTATTTTGATAATATAAGAGAATATAGAAATGAAAACATTCCTACAGGAAGAATTTTACAAATAATTGAAAATAGATATGGCAATTATGAGAAGTTTATAATTACTGCTATTGATCAAGCTACTAGACTTCAAGGTAATGGTTGGTTGTTTATGAATCACGCTGGTTACATTAATATTATTCCTAATAATAGAATAGTAAATGATATTATACTTATCATAGACTTGTGGGAGCATGCATATATTCCTTCTCATGGTATAAATAAGACTGAATATATAAGAACTCATATGAATATAATAAACTGGGATACAGTAAACAATAGGTTAATTAATTGAAAACATTTGTAGAATTATTTGAGAATGCAGATAGTCAACAAAATCTTCATATGACTCATGCAGATGAAGATCTTTTTGAAAGAGGTAAAGTTGGAGCTGACTTTGCTATAGCAATGCTTGAAGATGTTCTTAATACATTAGAATCAAGTAACACTTCATCTGAAAACATAACAGTTAAATGGGATGGAGCTCCAGCTATTTTTTGTGGTACTGATCCTGAGGATGGTAAATTTTTTGTAGGAACTAAATCTGTATTCAATAAAAATCCTAAATTGTACAAAACCCAAAAAGAGATAAATGATGGAGAATCAGGAGGAAAAGCTGTTAAACTTCAATATGCTCTTAAACATTTATCTTCTATAGGAATTCCTAAAGATACTGTTCTGCAAGGTGATATGATGTTTACTAAAGGTGATCAAAAATATGAAACTATAGATGGTCAGAGATATATAACAGTTCACCCAAACACATTAATTTATGCTTTTGCTGTTGATAGTCCTGTAGGAAAAGAAATTAGAAATGCTGATTTGGGAATAGTTTTTCATACTACTTATAAAGGAAGAGGAAGTCTTCAAAATTATAGTGCTTCCTTTGGAGCTAAAATTAACAAACTAAGAAAAGATAGAAGTGTTTGGATGGATGATGCTTATTTTAAAAATGTTTCAGGAACAGCAACCTTTACTTCAAGTGAATCTAACGAACTAAAAAAATATATATCTAAAGCTAAAAGAAGTGTTACTAATAAATTTGATAACATTATTAAAATTATGGATATGATACCAAATGCTGCAATAGGCTCACATATTAAAAGTTATATTAACTCAAGAATAAGACAGAATAAATTTGACTTGTCATATAATGAATATATAAAATATGTAAAAATTTATTGGCAAGATAAAGTTATTAATAAAGTAAAAACTGACAAAAGTAAAGAATCAAAAAAAGCAGCGTTGAAGCAATTAGAAATTGAATTAGATAAAATTAAAACAGATATAGATAAATCATTTGTTTTTGTTGAAGAAGTTAACAAAGCAAAAGTAATGATAATAAAAAAATTATCATCTTTGTTAAGTAGTAGAATATTTGCTTTACATAAGAATGGTGACTTTATAGCTACTGCTCCAGAAGGATTTGTTGCTATAGGAAAAAATGGCCAAGCAGTTAAACTTGTTGATAGATTAACTTTTTCAAGATTTAACTTTTCAGATGATTATATAAAAGGTTGGCAAAAATAAAATTAAAAACTACTATAATAATAGTATGTATATAGATTTAGAAATAATTGGTATCAAAAATAAAGAAGATGGCTTTCTTATTAGAGATACAATAGACCAAGCTCTTTTATCACTTCTTCCAAGATATAAAAAATTAATTACAATTGTAGTTGAAATAGCTCTAGACAAAGACATGAATGAAACTAAGGCATTAGTTCATGAAGAAGACGATAATGAATTTGTCATAGCTATTAATCAAAAAGTTCTCAGTAACAAAAATGATTTAATATTAACTTTATGTCATGAATGTGTACATATTAAACAACATATTAAAAATGAATACAAACAAATTTGTGGTAATACAATAATGTTTAATGATAAGTTATGGGATACTAGAACTGAAAATTATACAGATTTACCTTGGGAAAAAGAAGCTTACAAATTAGAAATGGAGTTAGCTAATGCTCAAAAAAGTTACACAGGCTAAAGTATTATCATGGACAGAAGTAGATTTATATTTAAACAACATAGCTGATTTTATTTTTTTACAAACAAATACTGAAAAAGTTATAAGTTATTCTGATAATAGAGATTTAATTCCAGCAGGAATATTGGCTGAAAAGTTAGGTTATACTTTAACGAATACACCATCTATTCATGATAATCATTTTTCTATTTTTTCTGATTCAAATAGAATATTACAAAATAATTTAAGTGCAAATATATTTTGTTTCTATTTTTTGAGATATGAATTAGATAGTGAATATTTAAAAAACAAAATTCCTAAATTAAGTATAGATGAAATAACAATTCCTAATGGTGAAGTTGCATTTAAACTAAGTTTACCATGGGACAAAAGATGGTAGTTGACTTTAGTTTATTTTTGTGTTATAATTAAGTTTAATTATTGAGGAGAGATATATGACAATGCATCTTGCAAGAGGCTTAACTACAACTAACACTAAAAAAAGAAAACAATTTAGAAAGCCAGGTTGGCAAAAAGCTCACGATGAGCATAACGCTTACTTAATGAAGATGGGTGCTCATCCTAGTCAAAGGACAAAAGAAAATACTAAAAGTGGTAACAAAGTTCCTGACTACAAAATACATCAAGGAAGTGCTTCGTGTAGTAACAATGTTATAGGAAGTACTGCAAAAAGAAAAGAGAACCGTTACACTGGTGACGAGCTTATTGGTATTGGTGTATTACACAAAAGTAATATGGTTCCTATTCGTAAAGATAGTAACGATGCTAAGGAAATTGCTAGAATGAGGAGAGGTTAATGAAGAGAGAGGATAGTGTAATGGAAAATTTTAAACACATTTTTAAATCTAACTATAACAATAAAGTAGATGAAGATGCCGATATCATTTACGATTGGATGAGTAACAATAAAAATAACATATTTGTTCAAAATTTAGGAAATATTTGGCTTAAAAAATTAATAAGGAGTTCACGTGAACGTTTTTTGTTTAGATAAAGATCCAGTCAAATCAGCTGAAATGATGTGTGATAAACATATAGTAAAAATGATTCTTGAATCATGTCAAATATTATCTGCAGTTATAGATGAAAATTATTTGGATGAATACAGAGGAAGTTCTGATTCTAAGCCAAGTAACCAATTAGGATGTCCAGGATATCCACCAGCTCATGTTAAACATCCTTCAACTATGTGGGCTATAGAATCTAAAGGCAATGCTAAATGGCTTATTAGACATCTAAGAGGTTTAATTTCTGAATATCATAAAAGATATCAAAATACACATAAACTAGAAGGATGTGTAATGATATACGAAGCTCAGCTTCAATATTGTAAATTTAATAAAGATAGAAAGACCGAATTTACACAAGCTATAACTGATAAAAGATGGCACAGAAAAGATCCAATAGAAGCATATAGAACTTATTATAATATGGAAAAATTTATGTTTGCAAAATGGAAGCTTGGAAACATTCCTTCTTGGTTTACAGGACCTCCATCTTATAATATCAATTTTGAATAAAAAAATATATATAATTTGTTATAATAATAAAGAGGAGAGAGTAATTGTTTAACATACAAGATAAAGATACTAGTAAAGGTCATTTTTACGTTAGTATTATAAAAAGTTTACTAAGATTAGGAGCAGCTGTTTCTTTAATTATGGGTAACTTAATAGTAGCTGGTGCATTGTTTTTTGTTGCAGAGTTGTTAGGTATATTGGAGGAAATAGTATGAGTGAAAAAGAATACTTATATTCAGAAGTATTTGACAGCATTCAAGGTGAAGGAACATATACTGGAGTACATACACTTTGGCTAAGATTCTTTTTATGTAATTTACAATGTAATGGATTTGGTCAATTAGATCCTACTAAGCCTGAAACATATGAATTACCATTTGAGAGTTTTGATGCTACTAGTGTTAATAGAGTAGAAGATTTACCAGTATGGGATAAGGGTTGTGATAGCTCTTATACTTGGTCTAAGAAGTTTAAACATCTTATGGGAAAGAAAACACCTAAAGATCTTTGTGATGTTATTAAAGGAAGTGCTAGCAATGAAACTAATCCTGAAGGTACGTTTCTTCATCCTATTAGTAGAATGGCTTCGCATATGTGTTTTACAGGAGGTGAACCTTTAATGCCTCATGCTCAAACATGTAGTATACAGATGTTAAGACATTTTTATGAAGATAATAATGTACCAGGTTCTGTTACATATGAAACTAATGGAACACAAAAGTTAAGAGAAGATTTTGTTAATTTTTGGAACGAAGAAGCTCAGAATGAATTGTTCTTTTCACTGAGTCCTAAGTTGTGGTCTGTTGCTGGTGAGAAAAGAGATAAAGCTATAAAAACTGAAATAGTAGGTGAGTATAGAGAATTATCTAACAGAGGTCACTTAAAATTTGTTATGGGTTCAGATACTGAACAATGGGATGAGATGGAAGAAGTGCTGAGACTGTTCAGAGCTCAAGGAGTTGATTATCCTGTTTACATAATGCCTGTAGGTGCTAGAGAAGAAGAACAAGTTGATACAGCAGGAAAAGTTGCTGAGATAGCTTTTAAAAGAGGATATCATGTAAGTGCAAGAGTTCATGTATATCTATTTGGAAACGCAATAGGAACATAGGAGAGAGAATGATTTACTATAGTACAAAAACTTATGGACATAATATAGGTCTAAGTGCAGTGTTTCGTCAGCCTAACGCTGATCATTCACACTGTCATCTATTACATGGATACAGTTTACAATTTAAATTTACATTTGCATGTAAGACTTTAGATAATAAAAACTGGGCAGTTGATTTTGGAGGATTGAAACCTTTAAAAGCTTGGCTTGAAGATCAATTTGATCACAAGTTATGTTTAGATCAAGATGATCCATTTATGAAAAATTTTATTGAGCTGGAAGGTCTAGATCTTGTTAAGATAAGAACTTTTGCAGGAGTTGGAGCAGAGAAGTTTGCTGAACATGCATTTAACTTTGCAGATAGAATGATAAGAGATAACACTAAAGGGCGATGTTGGGTACATGCAGTTGAATGTGCTGAACATGGTGCTAACAGTGCTATAGTAACAGCAGTATAATGATAAATATGTCAAATAAAGTAACAAGGTATTCCAGAAGTTGCACTTATAAAGAGATTTTTTCTGGCGCAGGTCTGACGGTCCTCCCCTTTTCCACCGTCTTTAAACTTAATCTGAAAAGGAAATAAAAATGAGTAAAAATAATCCAGAATTAGGAAGATTTGTTAATAAACACTTAGATACTTTAGGTATCAATACACCAATTACAGCAAAAGTAAAAGCTGATAGAGATGAAAAGATTTCGAAGATAACAACACTTACAGCTGAAATGTTAGAAGTGCTTGGCTTAGATCTTAAAGATGATTCTTTAGAAGAAACACCTTTAAGAGTTGCTAAAATGTATGTTGATGAAATCTTTAGTGGTCTTCGTTATGATACTTTTCCTAAATGTACTACTGTTGAGAATAAATTTTCACAAGGAGAAGAATTTGTTTTAGAAAAGAATATTACATTATATTCTGATTGTGAACATCACTTACGTCCTATAATAGGTAAAGCACATATAGCTTATATACCTAGAAAGAAAGTGTTAGGGTTGTCTAAACTTAATCGTATAACTCAATACTTTGCACAGAGACCTCAAGTACAAGAACGATTAACACAGCAAATAGCTCACTCGATAGCTTACATTACTGATTCACAAGATGTAATGGTTGTTATAGATGCAGGACATACATGTGTATCTCAAAGAGGTATAAAAGACACAAACAGTACAACAGTGACTGCTACATGTCTTGGTATGTTTGGAGATGCTGGAAGCGAACTTCGAAGAGAAGTTATGAGTAACATTAATCGTAGTTAAAGAATCGTGAAGTGTGGTTTCTCCTCTCTCTCATTAATCACACTTCACGTATATAAGGATTAGTTATGTCAAATTTAAGATATAAAATAAACGAAAGAATGAATGTCTTACAACATTGGGTTGAAGGTAATTATCATTTAAAAAATCCTGATGAAGTTGAAGAAGTTATAAAGTCTGTTAGTAAATTTTGGAGTATACTTTCAGATGAAGATAAAGATTATATTGATGGCATAAGATATGCTATAGAACATAAAATGAAATGGAAATAAATTATGATAAAAAGCGCAAAAAAATATATATGGGTAACTTTTCAAAAAGAAGGAATACACAAATATCCAGCTGCACTAACAGATCCAAAATTAGCAACAGGAGATTGGGATGATGTATCATTTCTTGGTTATCCTCATAGGCATACTTTTCATTTCAGGGTGCAAATTGAAGTCTTTCACGACGACAGAGAAATTGAATTTATACAATTTAAACGTTGGTTACAACGACTGTATGATATGGCACCGAACAGTGGAGAAGGACAAGATAACTCTGCAGTGCTTGAGTTGGACTATAAATCCTGTGAGATGATATCAGATGAATTAGCTGAGAATATAAATGATAAATATCCTAACAGAGATATTATTATTGATGTTAGTGAAGATGATGAGAATGGAGCTCATTGTATATATTTAAAGTAGGAAAAATGCTAGATTTTAAACAATTTTTATCAGAAGCAAATAAGATATCTGCTAATAGAGGAGATGTTGCTGAAATAATATTAGGAGCAGCTGTAACAGCAAGATTTTACAATGCTCCTCAAGTATCTACAAAAATATCTAAACCTGATGTATACGAAATGATTACTAAAGTTTTAAGATCTCAAGATGTAACACTACAAAGATCAGACAAGTTATCTGGCACAGTTAAAGTAGATGATAATATTAGATTTAGAGTTGGAGTTCCTAAAAAAGCTTGGGAATTTATCAGTGATAAAAACAATTGGTCTTTAGTAGATGATTTATTTGACTCTTCAATTGCATATGCAAATACAGATAGAAGATTGAGAGGACAAGCTCATGCTTTATACGCTAATGGCAAAGAAGATGATATATTTGTAAATTCAGATGGAACTGGAGATCAAACAGGAACTAAAGCTGATATCAAATTAATAATTAATGGAAAAGAAGCTCATCAACAAATATCATTAAAAGTTGAAGGAGGAGAGCAATTTGGACAGGTTGCTGGTATGACTTTTGATAAACAAGTTGAAATATGGGGAAGATTAGGTGTAAATGTCAAACCCATAGAAAATAAATTTAATGATAGATTAAAAGATGTAAATTTAAAAGCAACTTTTTCTGATAGAGGAGCTATTGGAATGAAAGACATAGAAGTTGCAATAAGAGCAGCTGCTGGAGAGTCATATAGTTATGCTGCTAAACAACTTAAATCAAATTTACCTGTAGATAAATTAATTACATTTCTTAAAACTGCTGCTTCTAAAGGAGATAGTAGAATTGAGTTAGTAAAACTCACATCATCAGGATACAAAAAAGCCAAATTTGGAAAACAATTTGAAAAGAACCTTAAAGAATTATTTCCAAAGTTAACTGTAGAATTTGAACAAAAAACTGATTCTATAGTACACATTTACGATAAAAGTAGAGGTCCTAAGTCATCACAGGCTGCTAGATTATTTAGAGTTAGAGGTTTTTTTCAAAGACCTAGTGCAATTAGAGCATCTGGAGAAAAATACTACAAAGCATATATGAGAAATATAATAGAAGCTGGCGATCTTCTATTTGAAATAGCTACAGATAAATAAATTCCCTCAAAAAAAATATAAAAATATACTATAATAATTGTATAGCTTTGAGAGGGATACTATGATTAATTTTTGCCACATTTCACCTACACCACATCTAGACCTAGTTGATGAACGTCCAGTTCATCTTGTACTAGCTCATTTAATCGAAGAAGATGAAAAATATGTACAATGGTACATCGATCAAAAGAAAAAATATAACTGTACTTTAATTATGGATAACTCTGCTTTTGAGATGTATAAGCAAGGTAGAGATATGTATGATCCTGATAAACTAATACATATGGGCAAAAAAGTTTCTGCAGACT
>Ga0222717_10003089_pt1 | contig 12654 bp, 29 predicted proteins | sample C33_18DmetaG_FD_165053 | JGI IMG/M metagenome (GOLD analysis project Ga0222717, IMG submission 165053) | Estuarine water microbial communities from San Francisco Bay, California, United States - C33_18D | ecosystem: Environmental > Aquatic > Marine > Unclassified | place: USA: California...
CAACCAACATTACAAGCGCCTTATAGTCTTAATTAAAATGAGGCGCCATTATAGTTATGATCTTTTATGATCGGAAATGCTTGCTTAGCATCTAGGTCATATCATAAATGGTATATAAAAAACCCCCAGCCAAGTACAAATCGGTCTGGGGGTGAGGGTAGGCTCGCAACGACTTTTAACGAGCCTAAAAGCTGTATTGGCTAAGTCATTCTTCTAGATCAAACGCAAAATATTCATCAAACCCCTGCATAATGTACTGCTCTATGCACTGCTTGATTGTTGCCTCGTTAGGTGTGTCAGTGTGCTTATGTGCCCTGTCGTACCCTGCCTCTGTACCTTGCTCAACTATAGTCTCTATCAGTGAGTACATCTTAATTTTCATCACGCTTCTCCGGTGCTAGAAGATAATGCAGAGCAGTACGGTGATACCTAGCCAAGTGACAACATGCACATTGGTTAGGTGATAGTTGCCTGCGTTGAGCCAAGTACTCATGGTCCCGCCAATCTCTTTCAGATCTCGCTCAGCTTCCGTGATTGCTTCATCGGCAAAATGGTTAGCTTGTTTAATTTTATCCTTAATGCTGTGCATTGTTTTCTCCTCAATATAACCAGCCATAACCTTGCGGCATGAATCTGTAAGTTATTGATTTAATTGAATAAAAAAATATATTAGAGCAGTTGCTTCGTAAGCAATTGGTCGGAGGTTCAAGTCCTCTTTCCGGCACCATTTCTTTACTTATCAATAGGTTACAGCTGTTTAATTATCGTTTTGATTGTGATTAATTATCGTTTTGGTTAAATTATTCCTTCAATATTTGACGATGCGATCTGTCTTTGGGCTTGGTTAAGATGGGCGTATCTTTGCAGTGATTTGCGATCCTTCCATCCTCCCAGTTCCATGAGAACCATTTCGCTCGTCCCCCTCTGGATGTGCCAACTAGCAAATGTATGACGCATTGTGTGGAAGGTTACCCCTGCTGGTAATCCAGCTTCACGGCAAGCCTTCTTGTAGGTTTTGTTATTGATCTCACTCAACACCTTGCCTACCTTGCTGCCACCACCTACCTGCTGAACAAACACATGATCTATCCCGTTATTGAGATACATGTGCTTTTTAACGAGAGCGTCATTCAGAGCCTTACGACGTTCCAGTACTTTCTGAGCATCTCTGTTCAGAGGTATAAGAATGTCTTCGCCCATCTTGGCATCCTCACCGGAAACATTTAGAGCAGAAAAGTCTGGCTCTACTTGATCCCACTTCAGAAGCCTCACGTTAGATGCTCGCAGTCCTGTTGAGACTGCAAACCTAACCATGTCGGCTCTCAAATCATCCAAGATACAAATCAGTCTCTGAATCTGCTCAGGCTTCAAGAAGAGTTTACTCTTCGTCTCAGGGTACACAGACAACTTAGGGACTCGATCAACATGCTCTTTTGAGAGGGCGTAGTTAAGGATAGACCGGAAAGTTATGATGTGCTTATTGACCCAGCTGTTGCTGACTTTTTGACCAATTCTCCTTTTGGATGGTTGTTTCCGCAGGTTCTCTATAAAGTTATCGATAAGAGCGATCTTCTCGAATTCCTTTACCGGCGTAGAGCCAAACACCTTAACAAGGTTGTTAGCTGCTATGACCGTGGTCCTCTGCTTCTCTTCATTGTGTGCGCTTGGCTGTGCCAAATAACGCTCAGTTACTTCTTTAAATGTTAAGTTCATATTCGTCTCCGTGAACAGAGACATGCCGCGATGTCAGATTAACACCAGCATGTCCTGAGAAAAAGGTCTGTTGCGAGGGACAGGTAGACCAAGCCTGCTTTAATAGGCGTGAGGAGGAGACGCCATACCCTCTAGGGGGAAGCTAGTGAGACTTACTTGCCGGATCACCTTCAACATAAGGCTCGGGCAGAAGCTTTATTGCTTCGTTAAAGTCCAGCTCGGCGCCTTTCTTAGCAGCACTAATCAATGCGCCCAACAAGCCGATGGCTTGATTTACCTGTTGCGATGAGCCTAGCTTCTCTTTGCAGGTATCGCTCAGGTCATCAATCAAGTAAGGGGTGTTATCGATATTAATTATTTGAGGTTCGTCGCTCATTTCTTTTTCCTCGCGTCATCACGCACTATTTGATATTTTCTTGGTCCACCGATGAGCAGCTTGGCTTGAGGGAACATCATCGGGGTTTCAGATGGTGACCCGCTTCTGCCGCACTCGGGGCACTTCAGGTTTGGTTTAGTAAAGTAGGGTTGAACTCCTGTCATCTCGACAAACACTGCATCAGTAAGCTGGAGACCTTGACCTCCAGCTGTAAGAACATGCTCCTGATGTCCTGATCGTTTGGTGTGTACGTTCAGGTGTGTTTCGTGCCTGCCTTCCAAGTCAACTACCCCGCGAACAAATACTCGATGGTCAAAAGTCCCTTCGAGGTCTTCTGGGTCAAGGCTTTCACCGCCATAAAAAACGGTTCCAGCTGATCGGGATATTCTTAGAGGCATGATTGAGTCCTAAAAAGGTAGGTCATCGTCTTCCAGAAGGAAGTCGTCAGCTGGTGGCTTGGCGCCTTGCGATGGCGAGTTATTAGCATTGGGGTTCGGCTTTGGAATCCAGTAGTCAACATTCAACTGCTGAAGGTTTCCGTCATCGCCCATCTGCTCACAGACCTTGATGTTGTATCGGAAGTCATTGCCGTTATTAACGTCTAAGGCAGCCTGAAGGTCGTGTACCAGTTCTTTGCTAATCTTAATAAAGCCGTCGAACTTAGGGACATGCGCCTTGGTTGCCCAGTCGTACTGCTTAAGGCGGTTCCACTCTTCAATGCGCTTTTCTTTAGGCATTGGGTACAGACGCCCTTTGCCTGCTTTAAGGGATTCAAATGCGGTTGGTGTCTTGTTCATTATTGCTCTCCATGATGGATTTGTACTTGCATTGCGCCTGTTGTTCTTCTGAAAGAATCAAGAGACTCGTCTTTGTTTAACACCTCATCTTCACCGCCGAGAAATTCAAACGCTTTGCGGTAGTCGATGGGTGGGTTCTTCATAATTACCTTGACGGTAGTCTTGCCATTGCTGACAGATGACTTGTACCGCTCGGCAATATCTTTTTTCAGGGACTCGCTGGTCTTGCCCAGCACATCCAAGGTTTCTAGGTCGTCACCAATACGTGACCTGATGACTGCAATCCTGTTCTGCATTGCAGTCAGCCGGTTCAGTTCCTCATCGGTCTTAATAACCTCGGGAGCGTCAACCTCAATTGTTTTAACGTGATCAGCGCGGGCAACTTCATCCCTGTGCTGCTCTTGAATCCAGTTGTACCAGCATCGGTACAGATCAAGACGGGAGATAGTTCCCTTCTCAGGCTGCGGCAAATACTTGCGGCTTAGCAGTTCAGTCAGGAAGTCTTCTTTACGGTGGACTCTTTCTAGGGTGTACTGTGGCTCGGCTGTTTCGTTCTTCGCCAAGTAACAAATAAAATCACACCACTCTGCATCCAGCACTTCCATCTGCATGTAGACCTGCATCAGGTACATGCTGCGCTTGGGGGAAAAGATAGAGTAAGGAGTCTTAGTGTACTGAGGGAAGGGGCACTTGATCTCTACGCACCCCTCCAAACCCACGAGCCCGTCGGGGCTTGCAGCAATGAAGTCGTGCTTAGGGTGAATCACAAGACCCGTCTCTTCGACAGTGTAGCCTTGCAGATCTTCCAAAAAGATTCGAGCGTGGTCTTCCATCATCTGCCCGTGGGCAACAGCAGGAACCATTTTAAATTCTGACTCAGCACCAGCCAGTGCTCTAACCTCTTGGCGAACCAAGTCTGCTGGCTTCATGTATGGGTGCTTGCCTTCTAGTGCAGCGCAGACAGATGCCTTGATCTTACCGGCTCGTGCCGCGTGCCATTCGGGTGATCCTTGAGCAGCTAAACTCATTTGCTAGCCCTCCACCCTTTGTCCTTACAGAGCTTTTCCCAGTTACCAGTGGTATCTGTTAAGCCTCGATTAGTTAGACCACGTTTAAACTTGTCGTAAAGCTTTGTGGCTTCACTTAGGGTCTTAGCTTCACCAAACTTCAGGTGATCCCAGATGGCTATTACTTTTTCAAGCTCTGCATCAGCATCATTTGTTTCTGAAGGTGTACTTTGTTCAGCGTTAGAAACACTTTCTTCAATATCTCTTACCTGAGAGCTAAGCCACATGGTGTAGCCCAGCCCAAACTCGCCCATCGCTTTGACGCGACAGCGCTGCTTGGCTGTATTGATGTCAGTTGATGAAGGGGCGTCGACCGCCTTGCCTGATCGATGCACAGGCAGGTAGGTAATGTTGGTCTGACCACCGATTGTCATGCGACAACGGACTTCGGCAGAGCCGTCATTAAAGTAATGACACTCTCTGCCTTCTGGGTCTTCGGTGAATTCCCAGTGGTACTCAGGGAAGGTGCCCATCATTATTTCATGGGCTTTCATCCAAGGCAGATAGGTTAGGACTTGATCGCCCAGTACCTCTGTCTCGGTGCAGAATGGTGCTACGTCTATATCAGATAAGGTCGCCCAGATGTGGGCGCGTGTCAGCGTATCCATGTAATGTCTCCGTTAGTTCACGGAACATATTACACACCATGTAGATTTAATTCAACACTATCAGATTATTTATATCGCTTTACGTATTAGGTTTGTTCTTAAGGTCAGATAAAAACTCTAAATATGTAGTACTAAACGATTGTCCAAAAATTTGCTTAAGTTTTTTATCATCTTGAATAAGTGTCATTATTTCTTTACAAGAAATACGCGGTACAGGTGCAGCCATTTGTTTATCCTTTTTGATTATTGATATAAATACTTATCTATTTGACTTATGATAGTACCTATAAATTAAAAAGAAAAGATTAAGAAACTTTTAAGATTGACACTATTTCTTCAATGTTGGCTCGTTTATTCTCGTCGAGGTAGGCACCGCAAAGGTGTGCAAACTGTGCAGGAGTCAGAGTGAAGTTAGACTGTTCCTCGAAATCCTTCACGTAAACAATAGCTTCTAACAACACGTTGGTGGTGTCAGCTTTCTCTCTAGACTTTAGATCGACCCATAAATATAGGTCTATATTGTATAGATCGCAGAGCTGTATTATCCGCTCCCCATCCGATGGCAGGCTACCCCTTATCCATGCTTGCGCGGATGCAGGGCTGCACCCAGTTGCTTTAACGATGCTTGCGCCTCGCCCCCATTCAGGGACTCCGGCAGCGTCTAATGCGGCGGCGAATATTTCAGCTCTTTGTGTCTTTTTAATGTCATCCATGAACTACCCCTTTTTTTTGGGATTGTCCATATTAAAACGCAAATAACAAGGCGCTTTGTATTTTTTGTTTGCTTTGTTCCTACCTCCAGATTATTATCGCTGCTAGATTGAAATAAAACTACATGGAGCTGTCATATCAATGATTTTTCGTCCTGCAAATTTAAAGCAAGACCATTACACACGCATACCAAACCTACTTCTTCGCGGCGGCACCAGCGCTAGCGAGTTTCGATCCGATGGTTTGTCTCCCGAAAGCCTCGGCGTTCTGGTCTATCTTCTGAGCCATGTCGATGACTGGCAAATAACTAACAACCAACTCTGCACTGTCTTCGGTGTCGGCAACGTCAAGATGTCTCGCATCACAGCTGAGCTGGAAGAGGCTGAATACATACGTAGAGAAATTGTCCGAAACGAAAGTGGTCACGTCGTCCGCTGGGATTGGCTGGTGACTGATGTTAGAGGGGCTTTTCCACTAGATCATCGAAACCCAGATCAAGCTAACCCAGATCAAGTAAACCCAGATCAAGGTAATCAGACCCAAAGAACAAATATTATTACTAACGAACATCAGAAAGAACAAACATGCTGGCGGTCTGATCTCCTTAACGGTAATCCAGAGGGTATTGCTGATAAGCCATGGACTAAGTGGTGGGAGTATAAGCTGGAGAAACGTAAAGGTAGAAAGCCTGCGGCAAAGATGCTCAGCGCTCAGGCTGAGGACTTCAAGGTTATGAAGCGCCAAGGCTTCGATATCGCAGGGGTTGTGGATTTTGCGATCAGCCGAGGCTGGGAAAGAATCGGTAGCCCTGACTGGGCAGCGCTCAAGTGCTTCAAAGGGCACGACAGAAAGAATGATCTGTTGGGAGCTGTCAAATGATGGACGTTAAAACGCTAGCCCAGCACCTATCCCCTCATGCTGCTGGTATCTGTCACGAACTATACCCCGACGGTAGAGTGGAATCCGGCTGCTACAAGATCGGATCGATACAAGGCGAGAAAGGCAGGAGCATGTCTGTCTATCTCAACGGCGATCAGTGCGGTAAGTGGATGGACTTTAGTACGGGTGAGGGCGGCGACCTGCTGGACCTCATCATGTACAGCCAAGGTCTTACCCTAGTCAATGCAATGGACTGGGCAAAGAAGCGCTACGGTATCCGCGACAACACCCCCGCCAAAAAAGTTGCTCCGGCGGAAAAAAAGAACTACACAAAACCTCAACCCCCAGCTCGCAATGAAAGCTCTAATCTCCACGGGTACATGGAGAAGAGAGGGTTCAAAGATGTAGGGGAGGTATGCTTCCGCTGGAAGATATATGAGACCGATGCAAGGGGTGGTCAAGATGTCGTGTTCCCCTTCTTCGACACTGAGGGCAAAGAGACATTCCTTAAGACCAAGCCGATCAACCATGACGGTAACCCTTCTACCCAGAAAGACCTCAAGCCAATCCTGTTCGGCTGGCAAGCCTTGCCCGACGATGCGCGAAAGGTGTGGATCACTGAGGGTGAGTGGGACGCTATCGCCTGTGGTGAGTTAGGGTTCCCAGCCTTATCGGTGCCAATGGGTGGGGGTAAGGGCGCTAAGCAGACCAAGTGGATCGCCCATGAATACGAGAACCTCGCACGCTTTGAGGAGATATTGATTGCCACCGACATGGATGAGCAGGGGGAGCTTGCCGCCGCAGAAATTATGTCGAGGCTGGGTGACCGCTGCTACAGGGTGAACCTGCCAACCAAAGACATCAATGAGCTGCTGCAAAAGGAAGGCTACGAGCAGGCACGCTGGATGCTGGAGTGCGCCTATCAAGAGGCACGCTGGAAAGACCCCGAGACTTTGCGCTCTGTATTGGACTTTGAAGCGGACATCGATGACTTCTTTGAGAACAAGATGGACGACACACAGGGCTTCGGTTCTGGCTGGGCGAAGCTGGATGAAGAGGATATCAAGTTCAGACCCAATGAGTTGTGGGGTGTTTGCGGTATCAACGGTCACGGCAAAAGCATGTGGCTCAACCAGCTGTCACTCAATGCTGTAGAGCAGGATCAAAAGGTGCTGATTGCATCGATGGAGATGACGCCCAAGGCAACCATGGGACGAATGGTTCGACAGGCTGCTGGATCAGAGCAGCCACCCCAGCCATACCGAAAGAAACTGCTTGAGTGGATGTGCCCTAACCTGTGGCTGTTCGTTGACAAGCTGACCCCCAAGCCTGAAGACCTAATGTCTTGCTTTGAATATGCGTATCGACGTTACGGCATCAATGTCTTTGTGGTTGATAGCTTGACCAACATGGTTAGGCAGGACGATTACGAGGGGCAGCAGCGCTTCATCGAGAAGCTGGTCAACTTCAAGCTGTCATTCCCCGTCACCATCTTCATCGTGACTCACGTCCGAAAGGGCGAGTCAGAGTATGCGGCGCCCAACAAGTACGACGTTAAGGGCTCGGGCTCCATTACCGATTTGGCTGATGGCTTTATCAGTGTGTGGAAGAACAAGAAGAAAGCCGAGCAGATAGAGCAGGCAGAGATGCTGGGCGAAGAGCCCGACGAGATGTACACCAAGCAGTGGGATACATACCTCGAGGTCTTAAAGAATCGCAACGGCATGTATGAAGGCAAGGTTGGCTTTGAGTTCGATAGCAAGTGCTGTCAGTACAGGGACAGAAAGAACGGCAAGGCTCGTTACTACATTAACTATTCAAAGGAGAACTAAATGGATCAGGAACAATTTGCACAAAAGATTAGGGAGGCAGGCATCGCTGTCGGCAAGGCTGAGTACGAGTTATCTAAAGCCGATGCTGATGAGAAGAGGATCGTCGCGCAGACCATGGTCGTGGCTGAGGCGCAGGGCGCCAAGACAAATGCCGCGCAGCTAAGGTCTTCCGATGAAGACTGCAATGTGTACGAGGCTCGCCTATCTAGGGGTAGAGCCAAGGGGATGCTGGCTGCTGCCAAGTCAGAGATGCTGGCGGCTGAAGTCGAGTTCAAGGTCTGGCAATCCATGCTCGCCAGTGAGCGTGCAGAGCGGAGAGTTTACGGGACATGAAGGGACGCGGCGCGAATGCGATTGACAAGAAATGGATGGACGACATTACTCAGCTCGGCTGTTGTGTCTGCCATCGCCAGTTCAACGTGTTCTCGCCAGCTGAGGTGCATCACATCGACGGTAAGACTAAAGAGGGGGCGCACCTTAAGTCGATACCCCTTTGCTACAACCATCACCGAGGGGGTGAAGACAATGCCAGTTATACCAGTCGGCACCCTTTTAAAAGAAAGTTCGAGAGCAGGTATGGCACACAGCTAGAGCTGCTTGAGTGGACACAAGGGAGGATCAATGAAATTCACGGAGTTTGAAAAACTACAGCTGACTCCCAAGAGGCAGCGACAACCCAAGGGGCACTACCACTTTGACCCTGAGCCAGTGAAGCCGACGCTTATGCGCCTGTGCGATTGCTTGGCGACGACAGATTGGACCAAGCCCTGTAAATATTGTGGAAGGAGTAAGAGAAAATGAGCATCAATATGGCAACCCCCGCGCAGTGGGACGCAGTTAACAAGCCTAAGCACTACAAAAAGAGTGAGGAAGCCATCGAGTGTATCGATGCAATCAAAAGTTCAATGGACAGTGATCAATGGAAGGGCTATCTAAAGGGCAATGTCCAGAAGTACGTCTGGCGCTACGAAGTTCATCCAAACGGGAAGGTTCAGAGTCTGGAGAAAGCCAAGGTTTATTTGCAATGGCTGATCGAGGCTGAGAGTTGATCAACGGGCGAGCTAAGGGTCACGCGTTTGAGCGGGAGCTTATCAAGAAATTTCATGATGAGTTCGGTGATTGCGCGTCACACCTAAAGCGTAACCTCGACCAGTACCAGACCTGCGGCAAGGCTGACATTGAGTTTCACAACCTCATGATTGAAGCCAAGCGATACGCCAGCGGGCACTGGTACAAGCCTGAGTGGTGGGAGCAGGCTAAGACATCGGCGGGAGATGATTACATACCAGTGCTCATCTATAAGTACGACCGCCAGCCCATACGCATGGTATTTCCGTTACGGACATTCAAGGAATACTCGTTCAAAACTGTCGAGACAGTCACGGTTGATTGGGAGACAGGCATCTTGCTGATGCGAGAGTTATTGGAGGTTCCCGATGAAGCCAGCAGACTTCAACGCTCAAATTAAATTTGCGGCGAAAAAAACTTACTACCCCCAGTGCCTTAAATACATAGAGGACAACCTAACCCCAGAGTTTCATGATCTGGCAAGGGCAACACTGGTCTACTACCTGCCAAGCAATATTCTCGACCTGCCAAGCAAGGATGAGAGAAGGGCAGCGATAGAAAGCATTCCGCATGACGCAACACCCAGCCACACTAGGCAGCTGGTAGAGCATGGCGTTAAGACGTTGTGGCAGAAGGAGCGCAATGGGATTTCAAGATGATCTAAAGCGAGGCGTGGCTGTTGAGGATGATCTGCTTCAACGGCTGCGTGCCATCTTTCCTAACGCTAAGCGAGCCGAGGGTCTGCACCCTCAGTGGGACATAGAGATCCCTGAACTGGGTAAAACTGTTGAGGTTAAGTACGACCCGATGAGTCAGAAGACCGGCAACATTGTGATTGAGTACTACCACAACAAGCCTTCGGCATTTAGTATTTCTATTGCAGACTACTGGGTGATTGTTACAGGCAATGGGGAGTATTGGTTTAGCAGGCAGGGGATACTTGAATGCATCCTGAGTGAAGGGTTGGAGCCGGTCTGCTTTACTGGTACTACAGACCGGCATCCAAAGTGGGTCTTTCTTATTCCTAAATGCGTTTTAATTCGATACTCAAACGCAGTGCTATCAGGGCAACCTTAGGCATTGGCTGTTTACGGCTGCCAGTTCTCAGCCAGTTAATCACCCCGTCATACTTGACCTGAAGCACGTCAGCTATTTGCTGAACGCTAAGGTCATGCTTGTTCATTATCTCAATCAGCTCGTCGTTTGTTGACATCGCTGACCTCTCTCTTTCGTCGTTCGTCATAGAACTTCTGCCTATCGTTGGCGTATAGTATGGCGCCCGCAAAGGCAAAAGCAAAGATCGTCGCAGTGACAATAGCGATAAACCACTGTAGATAAATCATCGGTATTCTCCCATATCAACGACATTGTCGGTCAGGGGTCTGATCCGGCACTCAGTCTCGTATTCCATGTAATCGCCCAGCCACTCATGGTTGTGGGTTACGCCCCAGAGATCGGTGTTCAGGTCTTCGACCTTGGCGTACTCGACTGCTGCGCGAATGGCGTATGGGTGCATGTCGGCAAACACTCTGCGGGTACTTATATCGCAGGATGATATGGCTGAGTGCAGATCGCTTAGGGCTTTGGCTATGTGCTCGGTTCGGGTGTCAGCAATGCCAGCTTGTTTTAGTTTCTGTTCAAATAAGAACATAGGTCTTCCTCTCTTTGGTTAGTTCATGCCACGCTACCCGCAGATTGCGTCGCAGAAACTGACAAAAAAGAGACGCCGTCCATAGCGTCGAATCGGTGCTGAAGCCCAGCACAAGTTGGGGGAAAAATCTAAGTACACAAATGGTTTAAAAGTTACCCAATATGTGCAGCGTAGATGTGCAGATAAGACACAATCGCTATAAAGCTGCACAGTAGGGTGAGTTGAGCCGCCAAGAGATAATGTCTCACCAGTTCACCTCCGCGTATTCTGTAACCTCTTGGGTGTCACATTCGGGGCAGTGGTAGTAGACGCTGACCCTGTCAACCATCTGGTCGCCATAGGGCTCGCGGTCTATTTCTTTCGATATGCGTAGCTCTTCATAGTCTCCAAAAAACGCGCAGACTCCACACTTCCATTTATTCATCAGTAATCCTCCACTAGGTCGGTGTAAATCAATTCCCAAGCGGCTTGAATCTCTGACTTGGTGTATTGGTCGATCTGGCTCTCAATTTGGCAGCAAAAGTTAACCAGTGTGTCCATTATTTCGGTGGCAGTCTCAAAGTCCATCCGGTAGTACTTGCCCTCGCTATCGGTGGCATGGGGTGAAGATTGATAAATGTCACCGCCCCTTTCAAATGTAAAAGGCATCACGCCACCTCCATTCGCTTATCTATAGCGGCTAGGGCATCTGAATATCGCGGGTATGCGCCCAGATGTTCAAACCTATCCTGCACCCACCACTCGCTGTTGGTAAGGTTATAGGACAGGCAAAATCTGTCATAAAGCATATGCATATTCATCACGCCACCTCCAGTCTGCGTTCGACAGCCTGATAAACGCTGCCGCAAAACTTGGTGCCCAGAAAGTCACTGATCACAACAATGGGGTTGCCCTCGCTACCGTTGTTATAGATCAGATAGAACCATCCAAGGGGCAGACCGTCACTGGCGTAAGCCGAGACGTAATCCTCGCCAGTACCGCCTAAGTGCCCTAGTATCTCGATAAAGTCATCAGAAAGATGAAGGCAAGTCTCCTCGCCATCGTTGACGCTGACGTTGCAGTTTCTAGCCAGCAGTTCATCAATTAGAATCTGGGCTGCAACACGATCATCCATGTTGCAGTACTCAGGTAGCTTAAGATTTAATTCCATCACGCCACCTCGTCAATGTAAGTGATGTCAAAATCATGCGGGCATGACTTCAGAAGTTTCTCTGTGCCTTCCCCGATCTTGGCTCTAGCTTCGCTTTCTGAGCTGGCTTCGATTGAATAAATCACAGACTCGCTTTTAAAGACTGTTACTTGATAGGTTTTCATAATGACCTCCTCGGTCGTTAGTTTTCCAAGACCCAGTAGCTGTGGGGCACCCGTGTAGATTCTAGGTGGCTTTCCCGCACAGCTGTTTATCGTCAGGTGGACGCTGGGTTTCGACCGATAACTAATCGGTCTCGTCAGTTGGAAATGAGCTTTGGTTGGCTTTGATGTGGTTGCAGGCAGTCTCGAGAGCCACCAAGGTAGAGAATCTGGCGTTGCGGTTGCCGTTGACCACGTCGCTGACCGTGTTGATATGCAAGCCAGACAGGCTGGCTATTCTCTGGCGGTTGCGCTGCTTTAGGATAAAAAGGATCAGCTGCTTCCGCAGCTTTTCAAAGTCACTAGACACTGTGCGCCTCCCTTAGCTCCGAGATTCTGACCATCTGCTGGTCAATGATCTTGCCCATGCGGAGCAGCTCTTCTCGAGCCTCAACGCTGGACGGGTTGGATTGCAGGATAGCCAGCAGCATATGCGCGGTAGCTTCCCAAGTGGGGGTGCAGTCGATTATTTCAGTTGTCATGGTTGCCTCCTCGGCAGGTAGTTTTCCAAGACAGCCCGAAGGCTGTTTCGACCAGTAACTAGCTGGTCTCATCAGTTGGATCAGTAGGGGAGCATCATTCTGTCGTCAGCATTTTCCTGC
>Ga0222717_10003090_pt1 | contig 12654 bp, 8 predicted proteins | sample C33_18DmetaG_FD_165053 | JGI IMG/M metagenome (GOLD analysis project Ga0222717, IMG submission 165053) | Estuarine water microbial communities from San Francisco Bay, California, United States - C33_18D | ecosystem: Environmental > Aquatic > Marine > Unclassified | place: USA: California...
TTGTGAGTGATTTATGTACATCATTAGGTGGAAGTGTTGATGTTCCGCTTTTGCCGCCACTGCTATCGGAAGGTGCGCCGGCGCCATCGGCACTTCAATTCTTTTCGCCGTCTTCGTTGGCACTTCGGTTGGCACTTCCGTCGGCACAACATTGGTTGTTTGTCTATCATTATCGGAGTTTTCTTTTTTTTGGTCGATATGGAATTGCATCGGATTTCATCGGAATGATGGCGGACTATATTTCCAGTGTTTGATAAGCCTGTTTCGTTTGATGACAACAGCCGCATCAGTGGTAGGGGCCGAACATTGTCCATCCATCGGAGTTGCCAACTGCAGCGCCTTTTATCTTCAAACTTCTTCAACTCTTTGGGAAGTTGATTGATTGATTTCGGAAGTGCAAAAATAATGTCATGTGCGATGTGCGCCATTCTATTTATTTGGGCGGAACATCTATTGAATTCCTACGTGGAAATTTTTTATCTTGGCCAAAAAAATTATTGAACGCTCAACGGCAACTCCATCGTTTCTGCTATCAAATTTTGGATTTCTGATTTGGTGCAACTCATCCAATAGATGCCTCCGATTCCATTGGCGCCTCCCTCCGATTCCATTGGCGCCTCCCTCCGATGGCGCGGGCGGGTTCCTCCGAAGGCGCCGGCGCCATGCCGCCAAGTCTGGTTGTTGTTGTGATGTTGAAACATCACAACAAACAACCACAACAACAATCCAGTCTCATATCTCATAATATTTCAAGATGCTCGTCGGAAACAATTACAGCAACGAATCACTTACCTTCATTACTTCAGGTTTGTATCATATTGTCTTCTGCTCGTGTTATGGTATTTGTGCCATCATGTCACTAACCTTTGAGTTCTATATATCGTCAGGTGTGAAGGTTTCCCCAAAGGCTCGGCTCACTTCCTTATTCGACATGGAACGTGACTCCAATTTCAATGGGAAACATACATACATGTTGTGCCAAATTCTCTACTACAAGCTCAACAACAACGCCCAATCTACTAAACTCTCTGTGTATGCGAGGGGGAAAAATGCTACGGACGCCCTCGCCTATCGCAGGATCATGTTTCTTCGGTGCTTAGCTAGCAGTGCTGGTTTGAACGTGTTCGTTATCCTTCTCGGCAAGCACCGGAATCCCGGACTCTTCAATGCAGACCTTGATGGCAGGGATACTGGCCACTTCCAGCCTGGCAGTTACGTTCTGTTGTCCAAACCTGCCGGGATTCTCAGTTGGATGTCCGGCCACTCATTGCCGATACTTGACGTCCCCAACTCATTGTTGTGTGTGTCGCCAACTTCCTTTTCCCATCAAGAGAAGATTCCAGTCCCTTTTGATCCTACTTCGTTAAGGATCCAGGCATTCTCCTATCCAATGGCACAAGTCAGGGCGTCAAGCTTTCATGTGGTCCCAACCTGTTGCAGCGGCATGTTATGTGGCGCGCTTGATACCCAACCTATGAATGGTGTTGCTATGTCGGCATGCCCATGCTTTCATACCCTGAAAAGAGAAGGCAATCTAGTATTTCTTCTTTCGTTGGTCGTAACTGTGGGTCCATCTGCCCAGGACACTTTCATTGTCCGTAACTTTTCCAGCAAGCCGTTTACCAACCGTTTTTTGAAGGGTGGGATCCCGTCTGGTGTTACTGCCGCCAAGATTCTGAGCCTGAATATTGAAGATGACCTTATGGACGCTGTTGATAGTGCTCTTGAGGAAGCCAACAAGAAGGGCGGTCTGACAGTGACGGGTTGGTTGCGTAGAGGTTTGTTCGACGATGAAGGCGACATTTCGTGCAAGGAGAAAGTCGTCAGTGGGGACTTGACCCACCACCTCATCAATATTGAGTTTAATGATCAAACTTGTGTTGATAATCATCTCGTTGACATCTATTCTTTGATGAGTAATCAAACTGCAAGCACAGTGGGTAGTAAGAAGAAGAAATCTCGTACGAATTAAGGTAGTATTGATGGTAAATAGTTAAGTGTTATTTTAAGTTCTCTATGAGCTACAATAGTGGGCCTGTCGGTACATGGGCTGCTTCATTCTCATCTCCTTTCTTCGTTCTCCCCCAGTAACCTCCTCTCGCCTACCTCTCGAGCACAAAGCACAAAGCACAAAGCACAACAGTTCATCACATCGCATGCACAACAAACACCTGCTTATTATGTCGCCTTCAACACATGCTGAAGAAGTATTGCGGGAGCAATGCAAAGATGTCCGGGTTAGGTACGAAGAGGCACCACTAAATGAAAGTCGAAGTGATCGGTCGAACCGTCGTCGAAGGTTGAGGAGAAGTATTTTACGTGTACGCTCCTCACCCTACTACAAAGTGTCGAACAAAATTCAATTGGAGGAAACACCGATTATTACAGACGTTGGTAGCATGAATATTAAATTATCCTCGTCTCCTATGCATAACAATTACCCCTCATATGTATATATACACCAAATGAAGACTGGATCTCACAACATTACGAAAACATCCGAAACAACTCGCCGTGGCCAGCTTGGTGACCTTCACCGGATAAGAAGGCAGATTAACATCCACCCATCAGAAAGGTTTATGTATTCAACGTCCAACGACAGTAGTCTCCGAAAATGCCCACACGGGTCAGCGTTGGTATCCAACAAACATCGTGTTGATGGTATACTGAAGAGGCGTGGGGTTCAGTACATTGACATCTCGAAATCTACTGCTTGTGGTGGCATTTATGAAGATAATGGAGTAAGAGTCGTTTACGACAACAATGAGTTGATGGAGCAAACGAAGAACATTGAGTTTGAAAAAGCATTAATAAATCACTTTCTGGACAATTATCAGCAGAGAGATTCAGAGAAAAAAAATAAAAATCGTGATGCAACTAATTCGCTCTCCAGGTGCGATGGTGGTTTTCAATCCAGGTATCCTGCTGATAGAGTTGGGATTACAAAGACCGTGAAAGGAGAAAAAGTACCTGTAATGAAGAGTGAAAAGTTTCAAAATTTGCCCCATGATGTATTGGAACATATTTTTCGTGTTATATTACCTCTTGGTCAAAAATTTTTGGACGAAAGTGCCGAGGGAGGATCATCCTACAAAGACAACGATAGATTTCTTCAGTTTGCAAAACAATTTAACGTTGAGTGTGGTTATGCTGAGGCTAAAACCCGATTCGAATATATTGACATCATGGTAAACAAAGTAGGAAAGTACCAAAAACCCCTTATGAGGCATATTGATGGAAAGAACTGCAAAAGGCCTGGGTATTCAGGTACTGTTGTGTATTCGTTTCATAAAGAAGTAAAGGGCAATCTGTATAAGTGCAGCATTGTGATGGCATCTCGCACTGTGTGTGGTGCAGCAATGGAGAGGATCAGAGAGTGAAGGGATGACACATCTACTTAGTCAATTATTTTACACAACTGTATCCTCTTGATTCAAACTTATCCTCTTGATACAAACTACCAGCTTCAACTTATTCTCCTCTAAACATTCATCTCTGTTGTACTCATCGATAAGATCTTTGGCATTATCAATGCGATCTTCGATCCTGGAACGTCCGTTCTCAATGGACAATCTGTTCTTTCTCTTCCACGCATTCTCTAATCTTTCCCTATGTTGTTTGGTTAGGTGTCTCATGTTCATAATGTAACATGCGGGTGCATAGGGCAGGTACTCAATCGGTGCCGTGCCCTCGGCTCCATGTCCTGAGTTGTGTTGAACGAGCCGTATCGATAGATTGCCAGTCTGCCCTATGTAGGTCCTATCTTGATGGACTGTCGACATTATCATGTACACAAATCCCGAGTCGTCGTTCGGCAATGTTACATTACATAGTCTGTAAGGAAAAACACTGTCCAGATCCAAAATTCCAGACTCTAATTCACTTGTGGTTGTAACTCCATCGCCGTCGATAGCCCAGTTGTGTAAGATGGACTCTATATAATCTGTCCATTGATTGCGCTTACATATCACTGAGAATATCTTTTCGATTGCGAATCCTTTTTCCCCCGCTATATTAATCATGTTTGCCCGCGGAGTTCGTGACAGCATTACCACAACTTGCTCTTTTTCCCATGGAGAACATTCTGGTGTAATCTTTTGGAGAGGTACGACGATGGCAGATGCCGGTAAGAATGCGCAAAAGTGTTAAGGCAAGCGTACATACTGCAACAGGAGGGAAATTTCCTCACCTCTATGGCCACCGGGCCGTATATTGTCTGCCCTTGCTGCTTATTTATCGTGCTTGCCCCAACGTGACGGAGTGTGTATTGCTTTCTGTAGCACTCGCTGTGTGACACCTTGAGATTATTTCTTTCCTGGGTAACTCCGATCGTCACTTCGGTCCATCCTTCTTCAAGCAGAGTATCCTTGTCGGGAAGGTCATCCGTAAGAGTATGTGAATATTTCGCCGGGGCCGCAAGGAGTTGAATGTCTGCCCAAGACTCAATATCTTTCTGTTTGGGCTTCTCTACCATCATTAGCACTTGTGATTGACTGTACCCCTTCCCATTTACTGTTGCTTCAAAAACTGCACCTTCGTGGAATAATAATCGCCGAGGTTCTCTCCTCTTCTTGTCCAGCGACCTCTTGATGTAGGGATCGGTCGTTTCATATAGATCCCTCCTCGAATGAAGAGGTCTGGACAGGTCCTTAGCATGACATATAGTGTATTTCCTATTCTGTCTGGAGAGACTCAATTCACTAGAGTTGATGTAGTCTTCTGCTGCAGTCGTTGCTTGCTCACGGCGTGAATACATTCGTAGCACTTCTGGGCCCAAGCTCTCGTGGTTCATATCCGAGACAAAGTTCACATTATCCGACAACAGTTTCGTAAACTCTTCCTTCAAGTCGGGGCTTGCTGCCAGCTCAACTGGCGAGATTCTAGTTATTTCCTGTATCCTCTGAAGAGCTGCATCCCCGTGAGCACGTACGCTATGCTTCAGTCGGATAAGTGTGAAGTCTGTCATTATATGACTGCTCAAAAGCAAAGGCAGTCCGTGGATGGTTCCTTTGTTTGGTGTTGAAGAGGGAGAGAGACACATTTCAGAAACATACGCTGACAAAGAATGCAGGGGTACTTGTGTCTGGGCAACTCACCTATCTGCTGATGGTCCATTGAGGCGAATATAAGAACTCCACCGAAAGGTATGTTGCTGTTTCGTACGTTTCTCAAAATACAGTCGAGTTGGCTAAATTCTTGAGCGCTCAGCGTACCCACCTCATCCAAAAGTAGCACATCGCAAGTCATGAGAAGGTGCAGCATTTTAATGTTCGACTTCCTGTGTAACTTGTCTATAGCAATCTGTGGGTGATATGCATCCGCCGTCAACGTGCAAAGTGGAAGTTAGATCTTTCTCTCACTCGGTTAGTACATAGAATCAACTAATATCCATGCCATCGTCTTACCTCTGCCAACCTCCGTGGATTATCACTGCTCTTGCACTCCAGCGCGAATAGTTTGTGTAAGTGGTATCCACCGCCAACAGCAATACTGCGTTTGGCCATGAGGGCTGTTGAGAGAACCCGCAAGCCTTTTGTCATTGCGTAGAGGCCTTGGTTCAACAGTACAAAGCTCTTTCCGCTCCCTGGCGCTCCTTCACTAATCACTCCACGAGTGAAGGTGAGATTACCAAACTGTCTCGAGTAATTGTTTACTGCTCTCACTGCCAGGTTCAATGACGCCTTCTGTTCTTTGTAGGATAGGTCACTCTGCTGGGCCGATTTTGTGATGGCTTCGAGTGGATCCCAATCGAGAGGGTTTTGCTTCGTTGACGACAGAATGTGCTCCCTTGGGGGAACTGCGATGTTTTCCGGGAGGCTTGAGAGCATCACATCAAGGAGCTCTGATTTCCTCGTCTTCCATTCATCGTCCAATTCTTTCGTCCTTTCATTCAGCAATTCAGTGAGGATGCTTGGAGGTAAGTCAGTAATAGGAATGTCGTCATCGAGTAGGACCGAGTCAAGAAGCCTTTTAGAGCGGATGATGTACATCTCAAGCCTTCTCAATGTGATTGGCTGGAATGCAAACACCTCATTAATGATTCTCTTGAGGAGGCGGTTGGATGCCTCTCGAAGCTTTTCCGTGTCGTTGATGTCCTCCTCGGGTATCAGCTTACACTTTGCTAAGGCCATCTTTATGGACTTTTGCTGCCTGAACTCTAGTTCCGTTTCGAACTCACCAAGCATGATCATAATGTGAAGGAGAAATGCACTTGATTGCTCGGGACTGACCTTCGAAAATACAGGAATGGGCAGTAGATGCTCGTCTTCTTCCTCCGACGATATAAATATCGGGCAATACTTCTGGGTAACGATCGCATTCAGAAGATACTCTCTCAGCCTGTTAGCGTTGTGTGACAAGTCACAGCGTGCGATGCTCTCCAATCTTTTCTTTACTAGTGGGAGCGCTCCTCGGCGTAAGCGAACTCTTCTCCCCAATCCATCGATCCATTGACATGTCAGAATGTCTTCTTTCAGACCAGCCTTTATGTCCGTGTAGCTCATCGGCTCATCGTCAATCTCAAACCATCTAAAGTATTCTCCTATTCTTGGAAACAGTTCTGCTATTTCAACGGGTCTGAGCCCAAATATAGAAACCTTGTCGTAGCGTGCATTGCTTCCTCTCAGTGTCAAAATTTGGTTTGGAGTCGTTTGAAGGGATAGTCCCAACACTTCCCTTGCTGCATGCACAGGACCCAATGGCATCTGAACATCCTCCTCCGTCAGCAACTTGCCACTGTAATCTTTTATTCTTGTCGTTCTTCGTAGCTCGACGGGTTTTGACTCTATCACCTCAAACGAAAGGTTGGTAGTAACGTCATTGTATCCGAGTAGCTGTTGCTGCATTTCGGTGAATGCAATGTGCCTTCCGACAGGCTGGTTCCGAGCACGAGACTTCTTATGAGCACTCTCTTCGAATTTTGCAGATCGGGTGATCTTTGTATTGTGGAGAAACTGTCTCTCAGCTCGTAGAACCTGTTCCGATAATACAGAAGTGAAAGTAAGATGTTAAGACATAACTCATTCATGCTGCAAGAGGCGTGAAACCTTCACAATAAAACTTACTGCTCCCGTGTGACTATCACTCCACACAATGCAACGGTTCCCCGCGTCCATCTTGACTATGTATTTTGCAACATAACGTGATATGGCATTTGTGCCTGTTAGGATCTGGTGAGAGAAGACAAAGTGACGTGTTAGATTACGGAAAGAAACCCATAAGAACAGATTGACGAAATTGTCTTACCTGGACATTCTGTTGCGACCTTGTCAATGCAAATAACTGTGGGACTACAGGCGATAAGTTCTCCTGCGTTGATGCAGTCACAATGCCCATATGTCTCTTTGGATCCAAGACATCAGACAACATTCTCCCTCTTGGATACTTCTCAGATGGCTCCTCATACAAGTCGCACTGTTTAAGGACCTCCAGGCAAGAATCAGACCAGTCATAATTGAAGGGAATCCATTCGTTCTCTGTCGGGACGATGCTATCCTTCACAGGATGTGGCTTCTTGCATTTATAATCATCAGGGGTACCACTGTCACCTTGTCGAACCAAGCAACGTCCGGAGGAACAGCTATGGACGAGAATCTGATCAGCAAGGTCCGTATAGTCTTTGAAGTCCTGAACATCTTTCAGTAGTCCTTCCTCGATGTAACCCTTGACCTCGTCGCCAGTAATCAAATCACATATGGCACTTCGTTGAAGGGAGCACACAAAATCTCGGAACTCTTTTACGTCCATATCTCGCCTGAACAACCCGAGAAGGCCATGTATATGACTAAGATTTCCGGACTCTTCTTGATACTCATCACGAAAGAACGCAGGGAGAACCTTCCCAAGAATTGTCGACGATGATTTAATGAGGAACTGCAACAACAGCTTCCTCACCTCCATCCACGATCGGCTCACTACAGACATGTACGCCATTTCAAATGATTTTGATACTTCCTCTCTCTCCGCTGCCGATAAATACTTCCAATCGGGGAACTGTTTCGTCCATCCTTCTGATTTTTTCCAATCAAATAGGTGACGAATACCGGGATGCATGGACTGGTTGCAAGTAAATGTCAAAAACAAATCGAACTGGATTGTTTTGCTCGCTGCAGCCAGATTAATTGCCATTTGGGAAGAATCCACAGACTCGTGAAGTGAGCCGTCAGCACCACTTCCAATTTCTAAACCTTCGTTCGACGTATTGCTCACACGAAATCCATGGCGAGCAATCTGAGATGAGTGGTGACTGGAGGCGGCCCTATTCGCCTGTCTATCATAATTGAAGGCAGCGTAATTATGGCATGTTGCAGCGCTCGACGAAGCATGGGTTAAGCTGTTACGAGTCATTTGTAGGCTCGAAGCAAATCCATTTTGGTTTCCATTGTACCTCTCGCTGCTAATTACAGGGCTGCCAAGAATTGCATTCTTATCATGGGTGGCACCTGACCAAAATATTCCAGGAAACAGCATGGCTGGCAGATACAGTATAGGGAAAGATATCCCACGGACAGAGGAGACCAACTTCTGCACAAAATGCTGCTGCATGTTTGTTCCGCCAATCCTATTCCTCCTTCTGGAGAGATGAGTTCCGACTTGATTAAACATGACACAACCCGATGTAAACGTCCCAGGATCACCGACAAGAGTAACCTCCATCTCGGATCCATTTACTCGAGGAACACACTGATCACCAAGTGAATTGGAATCAAAATAGTCTCTTAATCCTGCGTTGATAGCATCAACATCTGTTGAACATGTCTGAAGCATACAAAAAAATGAGATTGGTAAATTTTGTAAAAAGTTCAAAACCTCCAACAGAATGATGTACTTACAAACTCCTGCATCATGCTATTGACATCCTTGGGAGAAGAATCATCGCATTCATTCCCGCACCTGGCACTTTCAGATAGGAGCATCCGTTCGCGGATTGATAACTGCACTTTATCTCCACTGAATGAATCGGTCTCATTGCATTCATCTATCTGACTACGGTACCCAACACTTCCTACAGACTCATCGTCATCCTCCTCCTCACAATCCGATGAAATAGTATCTCCATCACTGCATGTATCATTGTCCGACTCTTCGTCGTCGTGATCGTCTACAGGTGGATTCATCTCAGACTCTACTGGAGGGACTGGAGGGCAAAGGATCGTGCAACCCTCCTCCTTGGAGTAATTATCAAAACACCTCCCACAAACTGCGGTATTACAGTCAGCCTTTGGGCATACATACTTCTCCTTTCCCGAACAATTTTCAGTAGAACAGCAGCATCTGTCCTCTCCCCTCCTGCATGAAACAATAAGTGGCGAATCCTCGTTGGCGTCGCAATTACACATAACTTGACATTGCATACCTAACGAACGGTACAAATCAAATCTGTAGGTGTCGCTGAGTTTGTTCTCGTTCTTACAGTAGACAGTGACAAACAGAGACGCAGTGGTTGGAAAAACAGGAAATGAATCTGGCGCTCTGTCACTTCGGCATCCGACGTACTGCTTCATAAGCATCTTTGCAGACACGTCTCGATGTTGGTACTGCCAATTCATATATCCATCCCCGTGCCGAGCAAATCTAATGCCACGAAAATTCCGGCTATCATCGATAGGTGACATAGCACAGACTACTCTCGCTTCATATTTGACTCTCTGAGGGAAATATCCACTTGATGAGGGAAGTTCAAAATAGGCACTTCCAGTGGGAACTTGCCTTGACACCACAATAAATATCTTCTTCTCTGAAAGAAGAGTTGGATTGGTTCTTATGTCCTCAACACTATCATGTACGGAGATCGTAGTGAATTCATTCGGGGGAAACAATTGTCTCATGTAATCTGCATTAACTCTGAAATACAAACTCGGATCCTCTGTTGCGGTGCCACAAAATGATCCCATCTCTTCTGGCATCAGCTTACTCAGTTCCTCTTTGACATAAGACAGTGCCGATGACGTTCGGAAAGGAGAGTTCGGAGGAGTAACAGCATCTCGATGTCTAAAATACTCAGAAGATATGTGGGTGAGGAGATTACCACTCAGACCATTCCATCGATGAGGACTCCTTTTAGAATCAATAGCATAATGAAGATCCGAACACCCTGTTACCATTCCCGAGAGACACCACAACATTGCTGTATTGTCAAAAGATTTGCTATCATAATCTTTCACAGGTCTAAACGGCCACCCAAAGTTTTCACGATCTTCAACCTGCAAGTTGTAAGACATTGGGTCCCAAGACCGCCCACAACATGAGCGCTCCTCAAACTCTTCCCCTTTCTTGTTCTTCTTTAACACAATAACATCAATCTTACTTGAATCAGAAGCATTCACCTGCAATATAATTGCATTCTTGGTTGGAGTGTAGGTTGACCCAATTTTAGCATTCCTTACATCATCTAGTCTCTGCCCAAAAAGATGAGAAGCACCATCTTCCCAATCTGATTTTAGGCATCGTTGAATCTTCTTCTCCCTAACCATTACCTCTGAAAGATCTTTGATGTCTTGCCGAGATTTCATAGATAAGCACTCATCTTCAAACAAGATTCTTGAACATCCAACAAAACTTTGACTTACAGATAAACAAGAAGTGTCTGCGCCAGAATATCCAACATGGAGAGTGCGGACGCTAGTCGCTGTTCCGCACTTGGAGGCAGTCAAAGACTTAAATGACCTTGGCTTTACCACAGCATGGCAAAGATTAGCAGGCTGAGTAGAGCTCAGATTGTGACGGACCTTGCGGGGTAAATGGGGACAGAGCCTTCTTTGATCAGATGCCTTTGCATGATTCCTGCACACTAATAACATCATGCCTCCTCCCGTTAAACGCATAGATGGTAAGATGGGCCACTCCTTATTCATCAACACAAAATCACGACCTTCCTCATCTGGGCGAAGAAAGTCCAACCTAGATTGTTCGAACAGATGAAGACGATCATTAAAGACATGAGATGGTAAATTCAGCTGAACTTTCCGTAAATGATGTTGGATGAGTGGAGAAGGATCGCAAACTGATGATGTACAACAGAATTCTGAACAGCCCCAAGGGCAAAGTATATCTGGGAGAATTGACGGCAACCCACAATCTTCTTTCTCGACACCGGGCAATCGGGATGGATCAAGAGCTCTCAAAAAGCCATCACATGTCAAAGACTTGATGTTCTTCTCAAACTCATCCACACTCTTGGTTCGATCCAAAAAGAAGGATGGTGGATATTCAACTGAACAATCAGTAAATTCCTCATACTCCTTAATAGATAACATCCAGTACCGACGACAACTGGATGGCAAGAACTTCCAAAGATGTCCAGCTTCATACATCTGGCGAAACGAAAGACCGTTCGATTTGTCCACACCAACAAGTAAATCCCAATAAAAGCTTGGCCAGATATTCCTCCAATCAAATCTCCCGCCATCATACTCCGACTCGATATTTAAGAAATCGTGGCAGCACTTGCAGAGAAGATACGGCCTTGCGTTTTCCACAGATTTGCTGCTTGATACTCGTTTGAGGGGAGTTCTCAAATTCTTAACCTTGTGAGAGTACATACGACACATACTAAAACTGTAGACATCATCACAGGGTAAGTTCCTTCGGAAACAATTCGCACAGCAACCTTCATGATCCATACCAAACCATAGAATATCATCCCTCTCGTCACCCATCGTGACATCCATCACATTTTCATCCCCCTGCTCCTCCTCATTCTTCATCACCTCTTCCTTGACCTCATCTTCCTTCTTCTTATTTGTGTTTGACCCGACATCATTACCTTCTACCTTCCGGTTGGACTTCCTCTTCTTATCATTTGCTTGTTTTGCATTCTGACTCCTCCTCTTCCACTTCCGTTGTCGCTTCTTTGATTGTCCCAACTTCACATCACGTTCACGAGCTCTCTTTTCTTGGAGTAGAATACGTGCGGCATCTGTACTATCAACCATCTTGGTGATGTTGCTCAAACTTGGAATGGTCTCGATCGAAATAATTGGAAACTTCGTATAGATGTTGAGATGGAAAGCAGAGATATTAGAGGAGAATGCAATTTGGAGATAAAAAGAGGAGAGAGCGGCAACGGATAGGGAGAGGAATGCTACGAACGATGTATTCATGATTGATGGCATAAGAGTAGTGGATTGTGTTTAGATGGCGATAACAGCTCCTAAAACACAACATCCAGTAACACGCGCCAAAATTTTGGTGGAGAATTGGAGGTTTCTTGGGGGATGATGAAATTATGTCCTTCAGAGTCCAATAATGTCCTAAAAACATGCCGAAAAATTGGCGGTAGGTCCAGCAAACACAAGAAGAGTTCATGCCCGAAGACCAACAAACAGAGTTTCTCCGAAGGCAATAGTACATAGTGCCAGAATGGAAGCAATTAACCTTAAAAAGCGTTACAGGGTTAATTTTCTACGTCGGAATCTTACAAAAAATTGGGGGCATACGGGTTTTGTGAAAAAAAAAGTTTCTCCTAACGTGGGGTAGTTCAGGTAGTTAATTTTTTTTTTTTGGGGTGAGTCTTGGTTCGCGTCGTGTGTGGCCCTCCCCACACGCGCGGGTTACATTAAGGCAAACCCTCCGGGGGGGGTGAGAGCCGTCTAACTAGTCAAAGATGCCCCTTACAAGACCCCAGCTATTTTACTGAAAACACGTCAGAACACC
>Ga0222717_10003091_pt1 | contig 12653 bp, 12 predicted proteins | sample C33_18DmetaG_FD_165053 | JGI IMG/M metagenome (GOLD analysis project Ga0222717, IMG submission 165053) | Estuarine water microbial communities from San Francisco Bay, California, United States - C33_18D | ecosystem: Environmental > Aquatic > Marine > Unclassified | place: USA: California...
GTTTCCCATAGATTGAAATATTGTTAGTGTTATTTATAAGAAAAAAACACTCTACATTCGTTGACTTTCTGAGAAATTCTGGTATAATCTAAGAGCTGGTGGTAGCGGTGGGATATATATTCATATGAAAACACACATGATAGAAGAAATATAAAAATGGATATTAGTGATTTAGATAAAGCAGAAGATCTTTATAAAAAGAAGTTTTTTTGTCCTTTTCCTTTCAAATACGTATATGGGGAGCAAGATGGCCGGTGGAAGTTGTGCTCAGAAGCTCTTCCTTCTGGATACTCTTCAGACGACATGTCAATTGAAGAATGGTTTACTTCTGATTATATAGACAACATTAGAAGAGAAATGTTAAAAGATGATCCGGATCTGGACATGTTGTCAAAGTCCTGTAAAATTTGTGTAGAGTCTGAAAAGAATTTAGGGAACTCAACTAGAACAAACTTATTGAAGTTAAATAGTCATAAACCTGGTATCCAAAACGCAAACTTATTTGAACAAACTGATCAGTATTGGTTTTACAATCGCCCCCTAGTTGTACAGATGAGAATGTTTAAAAACAATGATATTTGCAACCTAGGTTGCTATATGTGTTTTCCTAAATTTTCTACTATAAGGCAACAGGATCTCACTAAAATTCCTAATCAAAAATTGATTGAAGGTTTTCAAGACATCAACAAGAGTAGTAAGGTTCTTCAGGTTTCAAGGATTCAAGAAGTTATAGATGTCATCGAGCACATCGATGTAATTGAACTTATAGGGGGAGAACCTCTTTATGTTAAAGAATGTTTTGATTTTGTGGATAGACTTACAAAAGAAGTGGACTGTAGTGAAATATCTTTAAGTATATTTACTAACCTTTCAATTCTACATAACAAAAAGAAAAACTTTTTAGAGTATAGAAAATACTTTAAGAATATTGAATTCAAAGTTTCTATGGATGGTATAGGAAAGTATAATGAGTACATAAGAAGAAAATCAGTTTTTGAGGACCTGGAGTCTAATGTAAAGCAGGTCTTAAACAACAGCGATTGTGATATATTTATTTGGACAACCATATCCATGCTGAGCATACTTAGGTTTGAAGAAGTTGAAAGTTGGTGCAAGAAAAATGGAATCCACTATGAATATAATATTTTAAAAGATCCTAAAATGCTTTCGATTGTCAATTTACCCGACCCTATAAAAGAAGATTTGATTAAAAGGTTCTCGCATATAGAAGATTTTGTATCTGCCTTGAAATCTCCTAGAAGAGAAGATCTGTTTCAAAAAGCTATGAAGTATATTATTAGCTTAGATGAAATATATAACACTAATGTGTTTGAAGTATATCCAGAACTGGAAGAGTTTGTATCATGAAATTAACTTACGGCAACCAGACCATTGATCTCTTCTCTATAGAAGACTTTCCTGATGGTCCTCCAGAACGAATAGTTGTAAATGTGTCGGGAGGATTAGATTCAGCCTCTATACTATATTTACTATGCAAACACTTTCCTGAAACTAAAAAATTTATCTATACTGGTAAGGATGTCGTTACACCTTTTGACTCTGAGGCAGCTATTGATGTTGTGACGTGGTGTAAGCATAATTTTAAAAATCACAATATTATATCCCATGATGTTATTGTTTATGATGATAGAGACCCTGAAGTTTTAAAACAAATGCATGAGGAAGTTAAACAAGATCCATCCCTATACGATAAATATGCTTGGATTGATTTTCCAGGAAATCCAGAAAAGAGTTTAGAACATTTTTTAGGTAAACTAGCAAAACCTCATTTAACACATATTGATGTTTGTAGGGTGATGGAGGAAAACAATTGCAATAGATATATTGCAGCAATGACGCGGAACCCACCCAACGAAGATATGAAAAAAAATGGGTTCTTTCATCTTGCAGAAGCTAAAAGAAATCAAGATAGAGAAGTTTTGATCTTAGGTACTAAATTCTATCATCCGCTTGCTAGGGTAGACAAGCTATTTGTAAAAGGAGTATTTGAAGAAGAAAATCTAATGGACGAATACTTTAAACTAACTGGATCATGTACAGGCACTGCTAATGAAACTAACTTTTTTTTAGAGCCATGTAAAGAATGTTTTTGGTGCCATGAAAAGTATTGGGCGTTTGGAAAATATTAATATTATCGTTACTAGCAAACCCATCGATGGGTTGCTTCACTATAGCTATGAATATTGTTGTCAGCTAAATGATAATGGTATAAATGCTCGTATGATAATAGTGACTAGAGGAAACTATAGCCCCGATCACTACATTAGCAGTTTGAAAAAAAAGTATCGATATGTGACTAATGTTTACATTAATGATTACTTTCCAGAACCCAATGATGTTAGTATGATACTAGGCCGTAGTATGATATCAATCCCATTCAAAGAATATGACAGCTATACAGAAGAACAAAAGTTCACACTACACATGTTGTTTAGTGGAAAACTAATATCTGTATACTCTGAGAACGATCAACTTAATTATCAGCCTGCTGTCAATTTTTTTAACACAAAATATATTAGTGATCTTTGTGATGTAGAAGTATATCCTAATGGTGTAGGGAAACACTTTGAAAAGACAATCAACTTTGATTTATATAAAGACCCAGTTGAAGACAAACAGTTTGAATACCTATTCTTAGGAACAAACAAAGAGTACTATTCCGAACTAGTAGACGTTGTTCCTAAGTATCCGGATCATGGTATACTATCCTATAATGAGGAATACATCAACAGATCATGGAATAATATTTTTTGTCCTGTTGACAATTTACTTGGTAAGTTTGGAACATACATTTATAATAAAAGAACATTTGACCCTGCTCCTAGACTATTTGTTGAATCAATGTACTATGGAAAAGAGATCATTTATTTAAGAGATAAATCCATACAAGATGGAGGTCCTATTTACTGGCAACGAGGACCCAAGAAACCTGATATAGATCCTATACTGGAGGCATATAATGAACTACAACGGCTGGGACATTGAATACTTAGAGAACAAAGAAGACTACTATAGAATCTTTGATCAATCAATGATAAAAGAAGTTGAAGGTAGTACCGAAGACCTAGAGAACTCTATAGCTGAATACACAGGGCGTGAACATTGTGTTGCTGTAGCAAATGCTACAGATGCCCTACGTTTTTCTTTGAGAGGGATTGGACCTGGTGATGAAGTACTTGTAACTAACTTTTCCTGGATATCAACAAGCTCATGCATCTCAATGGTTGGAGCCACTCCTGTGTTCTGTGACATTGATTTAGACAGTTATCATATCTCACTAGATAGTATAAAGCGTATGACAACAGACAAAACAAAAGCGTTGATCTACACTCATTTGTTTGGTAACATGACAGACACTAGTGATATTATATCATGGTGTAATAATCATGGGATTAGGTTTATTGAAGACTCTGCTCAATCACTAGGATCCAGTCTACACGGTCAGAAAGCTGGATCGATTGGTGACTGTTCATCGTTTAGCTTTAATGGTAATAAAGTCATTGCTGGTATATCTGGCGGTGGTATGTTTATGACTGATAACAAAGAACACGCTGATTATGTAAAGAGAGTGAGACGCCACGGTAAAGATAAAGACTTTGTTGAGCTGGGAATAAACTCTAAGATGTTTGTTGTCAATGCAGATATTATTCAGTATAGACTATCCAACATGGAAAAGTGGCAAGCAAAACGTAACGAGATTGCTAGTTGGTATGAAATGGAATTATCTAATGATGTTATATGTCCTATAGTTGCACCAGGATTAGAACACAATTTTCACAAATATGTTATCAGGTTTGAAGATAAAGCTCAGCGTAAACGAGTAAAAGATATATTGAAGTCTGTGGGACTTAATCCTAGTATCCACTATGAAAAAACTTTGTCGGCAAACTTTATATATAACAATGTGAAACACATAAGCGATGATTGTATTAACTCTTTACTAGCAGCTGATACAGTTATGTCATTACCTATTCATCCTTTTGTAACAGAAGAAACAGTTTATAGGATATCAAATACTATTTTAATGGAAGTTTAATGATACCATCAATAAAAGACGTGCGTGATCAAGGATATCTTGGAGTCGATTTTTACCTGTCAAAATCGTGTAACAAATCATGCCACTATTGCACTGCCTGGACACTAGAGATGCGCAACCTTTGGGTTGATATGGATTTTCTTGCAAAGACGTTAGATGGATTTGCTGGTCACAAAGTAAATGTTAATCTCTTGGGAGGTGAGCCTGGACTAATCAAGAACCTGAAAGAAGTTATAACTAAGATAAAAGAGTATGACAACATAAAACTTTCTGTATTGTCTAACTCTCTTGTCCGTAAGTTTCATCCATATGTTTTAGAAGATCCAAACATCTATTATGTCGAGCATTTGGTCCTAGATTTTCATAAAGATAAAATAGAGAAGTTAGGCAACTTTCCTTTTTTTGATAAGAACGATCTAAACAATTATAACCTTATTATCAAAACCCCAGGATACTTTGAGCATAAGGATAACCATGATATCAGTCACTTGGATCATGACAACACTCTCTTGAAAGAATTCAATTCTAGATCACCCAACTGGACTAAAGATGATCAAGCACCAGAGTTTGAAAGACGTATGTGCGCTGCATTTCCAAAAGTACCAGTGATAGACTTTGAGATACAAAAGATCAGACACTGTAGTAAAAAGGTTATCAAAGGATCTAGAGAGTATGATGTTACCTATGAAAACCTTCAGAAGATGATGAACTTTGAACTATTCGAGTTTGAAGAATATTGTAGAAAATGTACAGAGTTTATAGACAAAAGACCTAATGACCAAATACTAAAGATAATGCAAGCAGGAACTGTGTTATGAAAAAATATCTTATAGCATCAGGTTGTAGTTGGACGGATCCTAATTTTATATCTGATGTTTATCCTAACTTAAACTGTTCCTGGCCTACGTGGCCAGAATTGCTAGCTGACAAATTAAACATGGAGGTTATAAACCTCGGAAGGTGTGGCGCTGGCAACGAAGCAATATTTTCTGGTGTATTGGATAAAATATTATCACTCGATAAAGAATCTATTGGTTTAGCAATTATTGGATGGTCGGGATATGAAAGGAGAGATTGGGAATCTCCTATATTTAAATTAAATAAAGATAAAGAGTTATACTTATCTGAATATTCTTGGAATAATAAAGCGTGTGATGAAGACGGCAATTCTTATTATTGGATAAGAAAATCTTTACGTAATGCATATCTCTTTCAACAGACTTGTGAAACATTGGGTATAAACTACAGACATTTTCAGATGATCACACCCTGGCCATCCACAAACAATGGCAGATTCAAGCGTAACGCCCAGATGGCTGTTGTGTTAAGACAAAAGGCAAAGTATAATAATAAAGACTTACTAGAAGCCTTTGAGAAGTCTTTATATTTTAATTTGTTGAAGCATGAGTCATTTATTAACTTAATCAAAGATGGATCACTTAACGAAACATTTCAAATTGGTAAAGGCCTTATTGAAGCTCATGGTAATAAATATACTGTTGGATATGAAGATGGACATCCAAACTCAACCGGTCACCAAATAATAGCAGAATATCTATATGAAAATCTTTAGTATAGCATTAAGTCCTCATGATCATAACACATATGATGGAGAGTTCCACAATCAAAGAGAAAGATACACAAGGAGAAAGCATAACATTCCTTGGCATTTTGATTCGTATGCACATCAAAATGATTTAGATAAAATGAATCAAGATGATCATAGCGCTGGGTTGGAATTTTATAGAAGTTACTACACCCCAGAAGCACATGAGGTACTGGCATTAACAACTACTGTAGGAGGATTGAGACAACTACCCGAGAATTCAATCCCACAAGAATTTTTAAAGTTTAAACCCAATCACTTGTGGGACTATACGATGATTGATAACAAATACTATATCGACCATCACCAATCCCATGCCGCATATGCCTTTTTAACATCTAAGTTTACAGAATCAGATATACTAGCAATAGATGGTAGAGGTTGGCATTATAACTGTATCTTTATCAACAAGGATGGGGCAATAACCGATCTATCCGACAAAATGCATATAGGTAACCTGTGGAACTTTTTTGCAAAAAGCTTGAAGATGGGATATCTTGGTGCAGGAAAAGTAATGGGGTTAGCTGGATATGGAACATATAATCCTCATATTCACATGTTGATTGATGAGCTACCATCACTTGATTTCAGATTAAAAGACCCAAGTGTATTGAATACTTTTAATCATGAAGACATTGCATATACCTTACAAGTAGCTACCCAAGAGTTAATAGAGGATAACGTCTATCCACTAAAAACATCCGACAACCTATGTGTTGCTGGAGGAGTAGCGTATAATGGATACATGAACGAGCAGTTCACTAAAGTATACAAGAAGGTGCATGTGCCTCCAGCTGCGGGAGATGAGGGTCAAGCGCTTGGAACATTCATGCACGCTGACTATACATTAAACAACAACATACATATCCCTAATGTATATGCAGGTAAAGAATATGAATATAAGGGTACTGAGAAGGTAGATATAAAAGAAGTTGCTCAAGCTATTGCTGATGGTAAGATCATTGGTTGGTTCCAAGGTAAGTCTGAGAGTGGTAATAGAGCTCTTGGCAATAGAAGTATCCTTGCTGACCCGCGTAGTCCTTATATAAAAGATGTTATTAACTCATCAATAAAACAACGTGAAGACTTTAGACCATTTGCACCATCTGTACTTGAAGAACATTATCAAGAATATTTTGACACGAATCAGCCCAGCCCCTATATGTCTAGAATCATGCCAGTCATCTCCGATAAGATTCCAGGAGTAACTCATGTAGATGGAACTGCTAGAATACAAACTATCAACAAGAAAGACAATCCTAAATACTATCAGCTTATAAACGAGTTCTACAAAATAACTGGTATACCTATGGTTGTAAATACAAGTTTTAATTGTAGAGAGCCTATTGTAGAAACACCAGAAGAAGCTATAGCAACATTCAACAAAACCAACATGGACCTATTAGTGATAAATGATTATATCCTGCGTAAAATGGGGTGACAAATATGGGTGTGAGCATGTCAATAGACTCTACACCATGTGTAAGATAAACTACACCAATGAGTTTAGATTCGTTTGCCACACAGAAGATCCTTGGGGATTAGCTGAAGGTATTGAAGTTCAGCCTTTAGATCTAGATTTAGATTTAGAAAAGTGGTGGTGGAAGCTAACACTATTTAATGAATATTCTTGGCCATTAGGTAAGCAAGATGTTCACATGTTCTTTGACTTAGATGTCGTTATTCAAAATAATATTGACCATTTTGATAATTATGCTGTAGATGGTAAGATGACTATGGTGAAAGCATTTTGGAAAGAATATGATATCAACAGCACCGACATGGATCACAATTCTTCTGTAATGATCTGGAAAGGCGATTGTTCTTATCTGTGGCGAAAGCTAACGAAGAGTATGGATGTTTATCTATTAAAGTATAATGGTATAGATGGTTTTGTATATCATGAATGTAGAGATCATATAACAACGCTACCAGAAGGTGAAGTGTATTCTCGTCTGTTTGGAGTTAACAAAGACAAATGCTTTAATTATGATGAGTTTAAAGACTATTTCTACGAACCAGATTACCCTGTTTGTATATTTAATGGTTGGCGAAGAGATGTACGTGATGGAGAATATTTACTTGATGATGATGGATATAAGGGCTTTGAACACTACTGGGAAAAGAATTGGTTGAAGGACAATCATACAGGTATTGATAGACATTTATGGCAAGCTTTATGGGAATGTGCCAGCCAAGGGAAAGATGTTGTACATTTTCTCGATAGTTTATCAGATAATCAATGGGAGTCTAAAAAGTGGTTATTAGATAAAGTAACAGATTATATTAACATAGTTTCGAAAGTACAGTTATTTGGCGGCTGGTTTGCACACCCTATGTGCACGCTACTAACCTCTGCGTTTGCTGATCTAGTATGGATTGAAAATATAGATATAGATGAGCATGCTCTGCACGTTTGTAGAAATATAAATCAAGAACTATCTTGTGAGTTGATTACTACTGAAGGTAATGTTCTCAATCCTGGTCCTAGAGATTGGGATACGGATTTAGTAATTAACACATCCTCTGAGCATATGCCTCCTCTACCTATTATTATAGCGAACAGAAAATTTAGAAGGATGAAAGATGATTCTTCTAAACCTCCAACAGTGTTTGCAATACAAAGCAATAATATGTTTCATATCAAAGATCATATCAACTGTGTGAAAGACGAACATGAACTAGAAAAAATATCTGAGCTTAGCCAAGTTTTATATAAAGGTTCGCTTGACATGCCCAACGGATACAAACGTTTTATGGTGATAGGATATGCGTAGAGTTATATACAGTCTTTATATAGATATTCCCAACAGTAAGTTAGTTTCCCATCGTGAATCAAAAAAACTATTTGCAGATAATTACCCTTGGTTGTTGGAAAGACAAAAACAATACGCAAAGACTATAGGAGTTGATTATAAACACTTCAGAGCAAGCAAAACATTTAACCGTTATTGTGAGTGGTTTAATGTAAACTATCCTGATGTATCTTTTTACAATATAGTTAACTTTTATAAGATTCATTTGTTATACGAATTATCCAAAGATTATGATGAAGTTCTATATCTAGATATGGATGTGATTCCAACCACCCATGAAAGTTTTTTTGATGTGTGGGACCTGTCAAAAGGGATTGCTATAAAGACAGGGTATGATAACCAGGCTGATAATCCCAACTTTTCAAAAGCTATAGATTTAAATCATTCTGTGAGATCTCCCTTTGCTAAATATTGGAATACAAGATGTATGTTATCTGAAGCTGAAGTATCGAAACAAACTGTTGTATTTAACACAGGGATACTCGGAGCTTGTTCAAAGCATCTACATCAGTTAGAATACTTTAAAAACTTTGAAGAGACCTTAAATACTATGACAGAAATGATGGTGGATGAATTTTATCCAGAGAATATACGAAAGTTATTTGGTTATGATAATGAAACAATATGGGGATATAAGACCCTAATGTTAGATGTTCCTTATCAAGAGCTTGATGCGGACTGGCATTTTTTTATGGATAAATGGAGCTATGTTACGGACACTAGCAAGCTAATTCATTGCATCAGTAAAAATTTCTTATATGTGAGAGAGTGGTGTGAAAAGAATAATATTTAGCATATACAATAAAACTGTTGACAAACATTCTTCTGCCTCTGATTATAAGAAAGAACAGTTTAGAAGATACAGCAAGATGTTAAAAGATCGGCAAAAGAAATATGCTAAGATCTGTGATGCTGACTATGAACTGTTTACAACATCAGAAACCAATTATGATAAAATACAATTTGAAAAGATACTAAAGGCAGAAGAATTGTGTAAACATTATGATGAAGTTCTATATCTAGACTTTGATGTTGTACCATATACCCTTGATGTATTCTTTGAAAAATTTAACTTAGATGCAGTATGTGTATACTCCCTTCCAACCAATATTTCTCCTGAACTTCTAAGAGGTAGAATTAGAGATAATTATATCTGGCCTAAGATGGATATGTACACCAAGACATGTGCAAAAAAGGCTATGCTTTTATTAGATAATGTTTCTGGATTAGACAGCTGTTTTAACACAGGTGTGTTTGGCATTAACCGCAAGTCAGCTGAGCTTCTAAACTTCACTGATAGGTTAAATGACTGTAAAAGAATATTGGATGAAGCAAAGGTAGATAATTTATACCCACCCGAAATATCTCACAATTGGAGTTATAACAACGAGGTGTTCACATCTTACATTGTAGAAAGGTATGATGTTCCAACTACTAACATTGGACTAAGTTGGAATTTTATTATTGATCATAGAGAACCTAAACTATCCGCTGCAGTCCATATGATACATTGTGTGAATAAAAACTTCAACACTATTCCGTTGAGTCAGTATCCTCTTCGACAACACTGATAGCATTCTTTATAGTTTCTAACATAGTTGTTGACTTACGAAGTTTGGCTTTGGCTGCTCTGTTCTTACTTGCTTTTATTTGAGGTACTTCGAATAAATTAAGTTTAAACTTAAACAAATCTTCTTTATCCTTTTCTTCGTCAAAAGGAGTAAAAATAATTTCTGAAAGAACTTTAAATTTACTTTCACCGTTCAGCGCTTTTGTTTGCGTATCAATCAAACCTTCTCTCTTAGCAATAGCCAATACATCTTGTTCATAAGCTAATCTTGAGGCTGTGATGTACTTAGAAGTTTGATCATGAATTTCATCGATAGTAACATGTTGTAGTAAATTGTCCCAGGCAGGATCGCCTTTTACATCTCTACCGTTTTTATCAATAGTGGCAGATATATACTCGCTAACATCTTCTTCTGTATCATGCTTCCAAATTACGTTCACAACAGTTCTAGCATTGTCCGTAAAATGTGCTGATGCTACTGTGTATCCTTCAATGCCTAACATTTTTCTTTCCTATCATACTTTATATGCTCTTAAATAATATGTGTTAGCTGTTACTGGTGTGCCATCTGGAAATTCTTGCGCACGGTAATCATCTGCCACTTGTTCTGTCACATAAAACCCTGACCCATTAAGTATTGTATCAGCCATACCAGTCCCTAGGTTTGTTCCTGCACCATCAGAGCTGTATCTATATCTTATCTTATACCCATCTACTTCACACGCATAATGCTCCATAACACTTCCTAAATCACTTCCTAGCGTAAAATCTTCTCTAAGGTTCCAATTTCCAGCAGTATTGCCGGTTCCATTGAATTCTGTAAGCATTAAAGGTTCTATAAAGGAAGGTGCACTAGCAGATCGATTTTTTTTAAAGAGATAATAATTGTTCACCACAACACTTTGATCTAAAGTTTCTGGTATACCTGATCCATCAGAATCGTAAAGACTGGGTTTAGCTCTACTATCGACAAATACAGGAGAGGCGTCTACTAAAGTGTATCCCGTCAAAGTGTTGGCAGAATGTATTCTGTAAGTACAAGGATACGATGTTGGATCCGTAATGTATCTATCAATCGCTGGTTCTATGAAAGTGTCTACAATATCATCTAAGTTCATAGTTTGAATATTACCATCCGATCTTATGTAGACGGGGAATGGTGCATCATCTAGAGACCACCAAGACTTCACTGTAGTGTTTTCCACATGTTGTATAATTTTATCATATGTATCTGTTGTTGTGCTGGGTTCACCTGTCTCTGCTTCAGTGTGAAAGTTGGTAGCATCACTTGTGGCCGCGCCAGCAATCTTTCTTGTATCAGAGATAGACCCTATGCTTGCTTCTCCAGCAGGGTAAGGACCTGTATCACTACGAAATAGATATACACCTCCGCGGGTATATCTCATACCATCAGCGTAAAACCATATCGCAGCATCAATAATATCATCTACTTCACTCGACGACATTTCTTTTATATTTGTTCCATCTATTTTAACTGGAGTTCTTACAGTCATTAGCCTGTTGTTCCATAAATTGTTTTTACAGCTGTACCAGCCGCATTATATATCACAAGAGAAGTTGAGTTGTTGGCTGTACTTAGATCCAAATTAGTTCCGGAATAGAATGAAACAGATTGACCACTAACTGTTCTTAGTACCACACTTCCCGTAGCCCCTAAAGATCTTACTTCAGTATTACCATCTCCATACGCTTGCAGTACTGAGAATAATCCATTAGCCGAAGTCCCTCTTACATCAATTTGGAACCGACCGGCAGTAGATGTTGCCGTCTCATCTTTAATTGCTGTAAATATTCGAGCATAATCAACCATTGTGCCAGCAGAGTTTTTAGCCTTCATGTGAATTTTTGAAATAGTTTCACCGTCAGAAGGATCGCTGTTGTTGTTTATCAAATCAAATTGAATGTCGTTGGTACCGCGGGTGTTGTTGCCATTTTCAGTTGTATCAATAAATGTAAATATACCATCACCAGCTTGGAATTCAATATCCCCAGTATTCCAAGCGGATATTGAAGTTGGACCTGATGTATCTCTACCTAGCCCCCTAATCAACATCTTACCTGACGCCTGGAAACGCATGTCACTATCAAGGATCATATCTGTAAAATTATTACTACCACCAGAGCGTTCCATTGACGACATAACAATTTCATCATCTGCATATACATTAAAAGAACTTTTTATTGCGCTGATTGCCTGTTGTTCTGGCCATGCGCGTAATTGCAACTCTTGACCTGCGTAACTTCCAGTGTTGTAGTTACTAGATCTAATAATAACACCACCACTATTGTTTCCATGGTGAGCTGCAGTTGTAAGTACAACTTCGCCAGTACCTGTTGTTGTTAAGGCAAAGTCGGTATCGTTAGCTGTAGCTATAGATGTAACATGATTAAGCTCTGATTCAATATTAAATTGTGTCCCAGATAGATCTAAATCGTTACCTGCAGAGTAAGTGGTATCAGTCCACGGTACATTTATAACTCCTTGATTTGAAGAGTTAAGCTGTAAGCCATAGGTTCTACTTGCAGTTGTTGTAACTGTATTAGCTGCTACAGATTGATCTGTATTGTTAAATAGTTCAATAC
>Ga0222717_10003092_pt1 | contig 12652 bp, 9 predicted proteins | sample C33_18DmetaG_FD_165053 | JGI IMG/M metagenome (GOLD analysis project Ga0222717, IMG submission 165053) | Estuarine water microbial communities from San Francisco Bay, California, United States - C33_18D | ecosystem: Environmental > Aquatic > Marine > Unclassified | place: USA: California...
GATATTTACGTGTGGCTTACCACGTTGAAATTTTTCTTTTGCCATTGATGACTCCTATTCTTATGAAGAAAATTAAAATAAACTAAAAACTATAAAACTAAATTGTAAAACTATATGCTACTTAAGCTGCTGATGGGATTTGAACCCACGACCTCATCCTTACCAAGGATGTACTCTACCCCTGAGCTACAGCAGCATCAAGAGCGGGTAGAGGGAATCGAACCCTCGCGACCAGCTTGGAAGGCTGGAGTTCTACCATTGAACTATACCCGCACGAGTGGGGAGAACAGGATTCGAACCTGTGAAGGTTACCCAGCAGATTTACAGTCTGCCCCATTTGACCGCTTTGGTATCTCCCCTTTAAAATTGTCAAAAGCCCCCAATCTGATTTGAACAGATGACCGCTGGTTTACAAAACCAGTGCTCTACCACTGAGCTATGGAGGCGTACTCACCATCTCCCAAAAGAAAATGGACCGGCCAGAGTAATGGTGCCCAGCATTCGTCAAATTGATTTAGATATAAACCTCGCATAATTTATTAAAAGATTTAATTTTAATAAGTTAGTGAGTCTTTTTTTGATATGCTAAGCCTAATTTAAGTGCTTAATTTCTTTCCACGAAACAACTTTATTCCTACCTGTCTCTTTTGCACTATAAACAGACTTATCTGCAGCTGCAGTTAAATCATGCGGCTCTTTCATATCACTATCTAAACAAGCAACACCAAAACTTGATGTGAATTTAATATATCCTCCACCTTCTTTTGGAAATTCCGTATTTTCAATAATCGAGCGCAATTTTTCGGCAACGGATACCGACATTTCAAGACCCGTTTCAACTAATAAAACACATAATTCTTCACCACCAATCCGAAAGGCAATATCAGATTTTCTAATATTATCCATGATTAAACGGGAAACGTATTTTAAAGCAATATCACCCGTTAGATGTCCATAGGTATCATTAATATTTTTAAAGTGGTCGATATCTATAAAAATAAAACTCAAATCTCTATCGTAGCGTTTCATTCTATGAAAATGTTCATTTAACTGGCTTTCATAGTGCGCTTTATTAAATAATCCTGTCATCGCATCCTTAATAGCCTCTTCGTATAACTCTTCTTTTTTTAATGGTTGCCCAATATTCCTTCCGTAATCAATCAAAATATTTTGATAAGATCGCAATTGTTGATTAAATGAACCATCTCTTTGTGCACCTACAAATTCAGCAGATAAAACACCTATCATCAAGTCTTGAGTCACAATGGGCACAGAAATAACAGTAGATCTCTCGCCTTCATCAATTCTAGGACTACGCGTTTTCCAACATGAGTAAGCCCCAGCTACTGAAAGTTTAAAGTTTTTCAACCATTCTTTTAAATTGATTTGATTTTTTGATGTTTCAAAATTATTAAAACTTGGCGTATACTTTATTTGACCTACCACCTCACCTTCAAAAGAAAATTCTGAAGTGATTTCTCTTCCCTCTCCATTTACTTTTGCTTTTTCAATATCTATAGAAAAATCTTCAAATTCTGCTACGCTATTATCATATAACATCAATTCATTTTCAAAAAAGACAAATACTTCCCCTGGTATTTTTGAGTTTGATGGCTCCCAGCGCATATTTGTTTTGGGATAAACTATCCCAAATTGATCTCTACTCTCTAAAAAAATTGTCAGTGAACGTGCTTCTGTTGCTATGTGAGTGATCTTTAAAATATTTCGCAATAAATCTGAAAACGAATCAATGTGTGACGACATTTGAATCTCACGCATGCCTGTTAGTTTTTCAATTTCTGCTTGTAATTGCCTATTTTTTTGTTCATTGGCTGAAAAACTCATATTGTTCATATCAAGCTCTTTTGTTTTTTCAGTAAAATTAGCATGAAGTGCAAGTAATAAACCGCAGGCATAAACAATAGATAAAACACTCAAAATGGAACTCGCGATAAAAACACGATCCAACCAAACATGGTCAACACCTTGTAAAAGAGCTAAACCTAAAATCAGAGTTATTAAAGCCGATGGTGCAAATACCACTAATAAAAGAATACCTTTTTTTAACATGAACTATTCTTCAATATAGTGACTTAAGTAATCAAATCTATACTCACCAATTCCTTTAATTTCTTTTAACGGTTTTTTAGATGTGATTATTTCTTTAGACAATACAGGTCCAATACCCTTTATTAATTGAATTTCTTTTTGAGTTAAATTAGAGAGTTTTAATTTTTTAGAATTACTCAAATTAACAACAGAAGATTCGTTCGGCCAAGGCATAAAGAATGCTAATAACAAAACAAAAGCTATGTAACTCACTATTTACTTACCGAACCTTTAAGCTCTAAAAATTCATTTTTTATAACATCAATCAGCGATGCTTTATAAACATTGATGGCGTATCTCTTTTTTTGCAAAAACTCTTTTTGATGGACTGCAGTAGGGAAAGGGAATAATTTTGTTAGCTCAATACCATCATTGTTAATACAATCAATATGTTGCTTCAGCCACAAAAATAATACGACCTCTTTATGACTCAATATTTCTATATTTTCATCAGGGGGTAATAGTGGGTATACTTTATATTTTAAAAATGCGCTTATAGATAAAACCCTTTTATGCGTATCACTTAAACTAAAATTCTTACCCATAAAAGCAAAAATTTTACCTGTATAATTTTTTCTTATCTCATTTAATAATTTGATTTCTTTTTCAATATCGCCTTTCCAAGACAAAATAATCCCGTCAGCTTGTGCTGGAAAATCTTCAATAGAATTGACAACAAATAATGCCGATCGATTAGAAAGTTGAGTTGCGCAACAACGTGCTTTTAAAAGCATTTCCTTTTGTACCTTATCAACAAAATTTAGCGGTGAAAAAATTACCGAACGCACTCTTTCTGGTACTAATAAACCAGATGCATTTTCAAATGAGAGATCAATATTTGAATATTTTTTTAAATTAGGCCACCAAACACTATGTTTTTGAACTTCATTCAGAGCACTATTAATATAATTAATATTTGAAATTTTTAATTTATTTTCTTTTTGAAAAACATTGCTACTCAACACACCATCTCCAAATGTTAAAATGTTTTTTATATCTTTTTTTGAATAATCATAAAAATGAGAAAAATTAATGGAAAAAGGTGTTGCTGCACCACTATTTAACTGATCCTTTAAATTTAAAGTACCGTGACTTTTATGGGGTATAAAAACTGCCGTCTTTAAGTGGTGTGGGAATAAAACTAATCTCCAATGAATATTTCCTGTCCATTCTTTTTCTCCTGCATTTTTAAAAAGAATTTCTTTTGGAATGACGATACTTTGCCAATGGGTATTTTTTACGATTTTAACAGGCCCTAAATCACGCCATTTATTTTCATAACTATTTTCATAACGCGATAGTCGACCTCCTTCAATCTTATGTCCTACGCCTTCAATGCCTGCTATAGGGATTTTCGAAGCTTCATCCAAGTTATTAGACATAAAAAACATCCATGAGCCTAGATTGGCCAATTTTAAGTCTGTAATGACTAATTCTAAAATATGCTTTTTATTGATTAATAAACTATTAACTTCTGTTGTCGCATTTGCAATATAATTGATTGCAAAACAAAAATATAAAATTAGGAATCTAAATTTCAATATAAAAAAAAGGGGTATGCCTAAATAGACATACCCCATCTTACTCGACAATTCACTAAAGAAAGATTACTTTTTGATTGGTTTTGTTCCGTATGTAGTTAAATCACTAATTTGTTCTTCGATACGTAACAATTGATTGTATTTACATATTCTATCTGTTCTAGATAAACTACCTGTTTTGATTTGTCCCGATCCACTTGCAACAGCAATGTCAGCAATGATTGAATCTTCTGTTTCTCCTGATCGATGCGAAACAACACTAGTATAACCATTTCTATGAGCCAATTCGATTGCTTCAAATGTTTCAGTCAAAGTACCAATCTGATTAACTTTAATTAAGATACTATTTGCAATGCCTTTTTCGATTCCTTCTTTTAGTTTTTTAGAATTCGTTACAAAAAGGTCATCGCCAACCAATTGAACTTTTGACCCCAATCTATCTGTCATCACCTTCCAACCATCCCAATCATCTTGATCGTGACTATCTTCTATCGATACAATTGGATATTTTGAACACAACTCTTCGTAATATCCTGTTAAATCAGAACCTGAAAAATCTTTGCCATCAAGTGTATAAATGTTTTTATCTTTGTTGTATAATTCACTAGAGGCAACGTCTAAAGCGATTGAAACATCAGAACCAGCTTTATATCCAGCTTTGTCGATTGCTTCTAAAATAACTTTAAGTGCTTCTTCATTACTAGCTAAATCTGGCGCAAAACCACCTTCATCACCCACAGCTGTATTCAATCCTTTACCAGATAATACTTTTTTAAGTGCATGAAAAATTTCTGCACCCATGCGAAGACCTTCGCTAAATGAAGATGCTCCCCAAGGTTGAATCATGAATTCTTGAATGTCTACATTGTTATCAGCATGCTCACCACCATTGATGATATTCATCATTGGAACTGGAAGCGTGCAAGTATTGATACCACCTAAATATCGGTATAGAGGAATCATCAAAGCATCGGCTGATGCTTTAGCAACTGCCATTGATACGCCAAGGATTGCATTTGCACCCAGTTTGCTTTTATTTTCAGTGCCATCTATTTCGATCATCAATTTATCGATACCCACTTGATTAACGGCATCAACACCGATCAATTCTTCACAGAGAATTTCATTTACATTTTCAACAGCTTTAAGAACGCCTTTGCCCAAGTACTTATCTTTATCTCCATCACGTAATTCTACAGCTTCGTAAATTCCTGTAGAAGCGCCACTTGGAACAGCTGCTCTACCAAAAGCACCACTTTCTAATTCTACGTCAACTTCAATCGTTGGATTGCCACGTGAATCTAAGATCTGACGTGCTCTGATATCTTCTATTATGCTCATAATTTTTCTCTAAAAATGTTGGGGTTAATTTGTACTCTTTACCTTTTCATCAATTGTCGTCAAAAAGTTTTTTTGCGCTTTTAACAAACTTTTAACCACTTCTATTCTTACAGTGAAATCTCCACCAAATTGACTATAATTGACTTTGGCAAAACCTTTGGAAGGAGTTCCAATTCTTAAAACGTGATCTGTATTTTTATTATCTTTAATTATGACTAAATTCTCTGGATTAAATTTAACAGCTTGTAATGAGTAAGGGCTTTCAAATACATTTTTCAATGAATCCAGCCAATCAGAAATGCGATTTTTTTCAACGGTTTTATCAGAACTTATCCATTTATCCTCTTTCTTTTCCAATTTAAATGAAGGGAATTTAATAGAAACAACATCATCAGCAGAAGCAGGTTTAGCTTCAAATTTTAAAGTGTCTTTTTGATTAATAAATAGTTTGTTGTATTCATTATCAGAAATTGAATAATACCCCTTGAAACCACTGACCCGGATGAGTTTTTGTGAATTGAGAGAAAGATCATTTACATAAGTTATTGTAACTTCTTTATCTCCTTCTTTAAAAGATACGCTATCTTTTTTCTTTTCTATGACTTCATTCAAATGATAATCTTCTAATTGAAGTTTTTTTACTGTTTCAGCAAAGTCTTTAAGAGCACTCTCCTTTATTTCAGGTTTTGGATTACTTCCATCAATACTCCATTTATCTTTTTCAGATTTAAAACTCAAACCTGATTTAATTTTTATTGAATCAATTTTTGAAACAATGCTTAATTCTTTTAGATTGAATAGGTTTTTGCTTTGAGAAAATATTTTTTCAACTTTACTTGCATCAATCATATAAATTTGATCAGCACTTAAACTACTCACTGTATACCATTTGCCTTCAATTTCAGTAAAGTCTAGTGAGTATAAATCAGTTTCTCCACCCCTCACTTTTACTGAATATTTCTCACCGAATTTCATTTTTGCTATCATTGAGCTTTCAGCTGGTTCAGTGACCTCTAATTTTTCTAGAGTCGAAACTAAGTTGGTCAATTCATTTTGAACTAAGCTTTTACCTTCTGGTAAATCTCCTGAAGCAATCCAAGTGGCTACTTCTTGAGGAGGCGTTGAATTATTTGCCGAAGTTTGTAGTATTGTTTTTTCCAATTTCAAATTTAAAGCTTTATGTGGGAACTTTAAATCAATTGATGTGATTTTACTTTTATCAATTTTGACAATTTCTTTGTTCAACCAAAAATCATTGTTCATTTGAACATCTAATTTCTCTTTGCTTAAATATACATTTTTTCCTGATCCTATTTTTAGATAATGACCTTCTTCAGGAGTATAAGAATAAGAACCTGTGCCAACTTTATTTCCTTTGCGAACATTTCCCAATTTAACAATAGAAAGAGATTTGTCCCCTACCAACATCTCAACAACGATTGGGTTTGATTTATCATCCAAACCAAATTTTTGATCGTATTTATCTGAATTTGCTTTTTTGTCGATGAGTGAAATATCTTTAACTGAAATAAGAAATGTTTTTAGTTTAGAAAAATCAACTGGAAAGAATAGTTTATCAATTTTAGCATTCCAAGTTTTTGATTCACTTGAGAGATCAAGGATAACTTCTTTTTTTCCTTGAGTAATCTTTATTTTATTAATCGTGTTTAAGGCTAAATTTTTAAAGGGAGTCGTATCTGCTATAATATTTTTTCCTTTTTTTGAACCTGTATCACGCAATCCAAAATAAGCAAATACAGCACAAAGTACTATTAGAATTCCAATCGTTTTATTACTCACCCTGCGATCCTCCTCGATTTTGAAAAAGCAATGAAACAGCCAAACAGAACAACGAGTAAAGGTGCAAATAATATATTAATTGCTTTAAGTCTTGTTCCTAAATTCACAATATCTCCCCTTAAATTTTTGCGAACTTGTCTGAGTTCTTTATTTACAGCTCTTCTTTTTTCTTTAAATTTTTCAATCGATTTTGTATCTTCACTCGAGAGAATAATTTGCTGATTTTGACCTTGTTTCTTTAAACGGCTATTTATTTGAGTTTCTAGTTCGTTAAGTTCTTTTTGTAATTCTTCTTCACGTTTTTTCCATTTTTCACGCGCTTTATTTTCCATATCGGTTACTTTATCAAAAGGTCTTTGAAATTTACCACGAGAACGCAAGCTAATAAGAGCTTTATTGCCCACCATTTTTTCAAATGTATTTGAAAGAAAAACTGAATTTTGATTTAAAGGTCTGTAACCTAAAACTTGCCCCATGATTTGTATGGGTTGCATGCAGTAATCATCTTCAAGCATATCCATATCTGCTGTTACAATGATAGAAGTCTCTTCTATAGATTCTGCTATATGTGGTGTTGATATTCCCGCCGGTGCTTTATCAAAAGCTGACTTAAATTTTCCAGAAAATAAACCCGATATTGCACGTTGTTTTTCTTCTTCTTTAATACCGGACATCATACTATCCGGTTGAGAGTACATAACTTTCATTTTATCTTGTGTTTTTGCTTTATTCGAAGATGAGATAAGAGCTGTAAAAGTTACATCTTTAACATCATCTTTTAATCCAACAAGGCCAGGGAAAAGCATTACCAATGACGATAATTGAGCTGTTACAATATCTTCTTTAGAAACTGTTTTATTATTAATTCGCAAAATAGCTGGATGATTACCAGTTCTTACTTGTGCAGCTAACTCAGGGTCAAGAGTTACTTTACTTGCGCTATAATCAATACCCCATTTAGCAAAAATTTTATCTAAACTCGTATTTGGTTTTGGAGGTTGAAATTGGTTTTGACCTTGTCTATCTTTAATATACATAGGGTCGACAAAAAATATTATGTTTTTTCCTGACATCACATATTGATCAATGGCATACTGCATTTTTTCCGATAAGTCTTTTGCATGCATTACCACTAATAAATTTAAATCAGATGGTATTGTTTCAGCTGCAACATCTACTTTTTGTAAATCGTAAAATTTTTTCAATTCATGAGTGACCATCCATGGAGGTACTGATTTAGGAGCATTTGGCATTGGAGGCATTCCAAACTGTGGTTGGGGTGCTTCGACTCCAAGAACATCCAATGACGATAGTATACCCACCTTAGGTTTACCTACTAAATTTAATAAATAAATAGAACGCGTGATATCGTATTCTAAAAATCTTTCTCGAGACATATCAAAATAAGGGAGTACTTCTTCTCCAGACACATTGGTTACAACCAAACCAAAATAAAAATTTACACCAGGCGCAATTTGTTGTCCTTTGATTCCATAGCGTTGAGCGATTTCTTCATCTTCAGAATCGGGTTCTGGATCAATGATTTCAATATTCATTTCATCACTCGCCTCTACATATTCTGATAATAAAGATAAAACTCTTTTACAATAGTTTTTTAATTGAGGAGGAACCCCTTCTAAACTTTTTGAATAGAAAAATTTAAAAGTCACAGGTTCTGATAAATCTTCAAGAATGCTTCTTGAACCATCACTTAAAGTAAATAGTTTTTCTTCAGTGATGTCTTTTCTTACAGACATATTGTTCACCATTAAATTGCCAAATACAACAACGGCAAATAAAATGACTAAACCGAATACAGAATTTATTTTATTTTGCTTTTGCACTGTAACCTCCTTATGATGCTTTCTTAACTTCAATGACAACAGCATTTGCCGTTAACATGAAAATAATTACAGATAAGAAATAGAAAATATCTCCTAAATCAATCACACCTCTTTGAATTGATTCGAAATGAACCCAAAAACCAAATGAGGCGATAACATCTACTACTTCAGCACTTAAAAATTTTGTAAAATAATCTGTCACCATTGGGAAACTCATCAATAATAAAACTAAGCAAAATACGATTGATAATACAAAACTAATAACTTGATTTTTTGTAATTGAAGAAGTAAAAGAACCAATTGCTAAATAGGCTCCAGCCATTAAAAATGACCCTAGATAGCTAGCAACAATTACCCCATAATCAGGATTGCCTAAATAACCTACAGTTAGTACCATTGGAAAAGTTAATAACAAAGCTAGCCCCATAAAAATCCATGCTGCTAAAAACTTTCCTATAACAACATCTTTAATGGTAACTGGCAGAGTGAGTAATAATTGTATCGTTCCTGTCATTCGCTCTTCAGACCACAAACGCATTGCTATAGCAGGGATAAATATTAAATAAATTATTGGATGAAAATAGAAGAATGGTTTTAAATCAGCTTGACGGGCTTCGTAAAAATTACCCATACTGAAAGTAAACCAACCCGTCATCATTAAAAATACAACTAAAAATATATAGGCTACTGGTGAGTTGAAGTAACCGTATAATTCTCTTCTCAATATATTTTTTATTTGCAAAATTACTCCTTAATCAAACAGTTCGAGTGATTTTTCTAAAAACTTCATCAAGCCTACCTTCTTCTACTTTAAATTCTTCAGCGTTGATTTTCTTTTCATTTAAAAAAGAGGCTAGCTCTTGAGCAAGATCTTTATTTTCTGCAGGATAACATCTCAATCGAAATTTCCCTTCAGGAACACCGTTGATTTGCTCAACTCTTTTTACACTTTCTAGTCCCTTAATTGTTGATTTCAATTCTTCATCACACTCACCATTGAGTGTGATGACTATCGCACCGTGAATTTCGGATTTGGTTTTTAACTCTGCTGGTGTGCCATCAATTTTCACAACACCTTCTGAAATAATCAGTGCTCTAGAACATATTGCATCAACCTCTTCTAGAATATGGGTACTTAAAATGATCACTTTATCGTCTTTCATTGAAGCGATTAATTCTCTTACAGCTTGTTTTTGATTTGGATCCAAACCATCTGTTGGTTCATCTAAAATTAAAACCGAAGGGTCATGAATTAATGCTTGGGCGAAACAAACTCTTTGCCTAAAGCCTTTTGAAAGTGTATGGATGGGTTGGGGTAATACTTTTTTTAATTGACAGATTTCAGAAACACGATCAACACGCATACGTGAATCAGCTCCTTGATATCCTCTAACTTGAGCGATAAAAAGTAGAAATTTCTCTACTGTCATTTCATCATAAAGAGGAGCACTTTCTGGTAAATACCCTATTTGTTCTTTTACTAAAATAGGGTTTTCAATAATATCATAATTGTTCACTTTTGCTGTACCTGAAGTCGGTGACAAAAAACAAGTGATCATTTTCATAGTCGTTGATTTTCCAGCACCATTTGGACCTAGAAAACCCAAAACCTCTCCTTTTTCAACATTGAATGAAATTCCATTCACTGCTTTAATTGAACCATAATGTTTAACAAGGTTATCTACTTCAACCATGAGATATTATCCTTCTATATTTGATGCTTTATGAGGGGTCTTTTTATAGACTTTTTTGATCAGTCAATTCCTTCATAGTCCAAATTTGGATAGCATAATCAAGCTATTAAAGGGTTTAGAAGATATTTCCAAAGAATCAATTTCACTATACTAATACAATGAGATTACAACATTTTGAACATAAACTCAGGCCATTTTTCCAGGATCTTTTATCAGAAAAAGCTTTTTCTGCTCTGTACAGTCTTGCTAGGCCTAAAGCAATAAAAGCACTCGAAAACTTTACACCTTCAAAGGGAATTATCAACCAAACTCATTCCATTAAACTATTTGATAACTTAAATTTTCGCAATGACCTAGGCAATGCAGCCGGTTTTGATAAAGACGGTAGTTTATTGCCTTTTAATTACAAAATTGGAGCTGGCTTCTCTGTCGTTGGAACTGTTTTAAACAAAAAACATTCTGGAAACCTTTATAAAAATTACGGCATGACTTCAAATATGTGGACTCCATTAACACACAGTGATTCTGCTCTGAATTCTTTAGGTTTACCAAGTTTAGGCATTGATCATACGCTTGATAATATTAAAAAATTTTGCGATCGATTTCAACCAAAAAATTTTCCGATTGGGTTGAGTATCATGGGACATCCTGCAGAAGAAGGTCAAAAGAAACACGATGGAGTTTTACAATGTATTGAAAAAGCAAAAGATGAAGTCGATTTCTTTGAAATTAATGAAAGCTGCCCGAATGTTTCTCATCATGATAGTGATTTAGGAGAGCTCCAAATCCGTTTACAATCTATTCATGAAGCGAGAAAGTCTGTGCAAAAAACAACACCAGTATTTATTAAAATGGGTAAAATTCCTGATGCACGTGGTTTATTAGAACTTCTTCTCAAAGAAAATATTGAGGGTTTAGTTGCTTTGAATACACAAACCGATTATCCAACTTTTAAAAAATTATTACATCAAAAAGATCACAAACTTTTTGATTATTACACTGGAAACTACAAAGGTGGAATGAGTGGAAAAATCATTAGAGAACACAGTCTTTCGACCATAAAAAATCTCAATGAAATCAACTCAACATTACCTAAAAAAATTGAATTGATTCACGTTGGAGGCATTTCTAACCCAGAAGATGTAAAACAGAGTCGCAATTATTGTGAGTTACGTGAATGGTACACTTGTTTTATGTCTGCTTTGGGCTCTCAAGAATGGGAAAATATATATAGCAATATGACAGCTACTTAATTAAATAGCTGTCATTAAAAATACTGCCTAATACCTCGCGAGTTTAATTAACATTCAAAAAGTATATTTAAAATTTATTCTGCTTCTCGTCAAATATCTATTATCTCCTACATGGCATTGTACTTAAACAAACATTAAAGTTTTTACAAATATACTTTAATGATAAAGGGCAAAAAAAAAACGGTCCTCAAATGAGGACCGTTTCAAATTAAAATAAACTTATTCGCTTAACGAATAATTTGCATTAACTCTTGAAGAAGTTCATCTGATTTAGTGATAACTCTAGCATTTGCTTGGTATGCTCTTTGCGTAGTGATCATTTCAGTGAATTCTTTTGTGATATCAACATTCGATAACTCGAGTGCTTCACCTTTAACTGTTCCACGTTCTCCTGTTCCAGCTTCACCAACCATTGCATTACCCGAATTCGAACCTACTGAAAATGTATTTGCACCATTTCTTATCAATCCATCAGGGTTAGCAAAAGCAGCCAATGCAACTTTAGCGACAATTTCCCTCATACCATTGCTGTAGATACCTGTAACAGCACCATCAGCTGCAACACTATATCGTTCCATCACACCTTGTGCAAAACCATCTTGTTCACGTACATCTACTTGTGAACCCGTGCTCTCTGCAAAAGAAGTTAAGATTGAAAAGTCAGGTGAAATATTCAATGCTGAATCTGTATCCATACCTTCAAGTGGAATTGAAATCAATGGCGTTGTTGGATCACTTCTTAAGAAACGGCCAAAATTATCAAACTCAACTAAACCTGTTCCAACATTAATTGAAGGAGAAACACCTCGTGGATCGTTTACTGGAAATGCACCCGTTGCTTGAGTAGCATCAGCTGTTTCTGCGTACCATCTCCACGATGCTTTATCATTTGTTTTATCTTCTAAGACAAAAGTAATACTCACATCGTGTGATTTTCCTAGTGAATCATATACAACGATATTTTGATTAACACTTTCTCCATTCGCTGCAGCTTCTTGTGAGAAACCTGCACTTGAAGTATCAGCAAGTGTACTCGCTGCGAAAATATTGCGTTCAACTTTATCTGCACC
>Ga0222717_10003093_pt1 | contig 12650 bp, 14 predicted proteins | sample C33_18DmetaG_FD_165053 | JGI IMG/M metagenome (GOLD analysis project Ga0222717, IMG submission 165053) | Estuarine water microbial communities from San Francisco Bay, California, United States - C33_18D | ecosystem: Environmental > Aquatic > Marine > Unclassified | place: USA: California...
AGAAGCGATTGCTACTGGAGAAACAGTATTTTTAATTTACTTAGGTATTGCATATGAAGGCGCAATCGTAGGTCAAGCTTCATTTACATCATTTAACGAATTAAACGCAAGAGCAGCTACAGACGATAGATTTTTAGTTTACGATTTATCAGCACAAGAAGTAAAATATATTCAAACAAGTAATATTGTAAAATCAACAGTTCAAAGAGATTACACAGGTGATGGTTCAGATACAACTTTTACAGTAACAAGTGGTGTTACAGCAGATAACTTATTAGTAATTGTTGAAGGACTTGTAATGTTACCAGCAACTGACTATTCAGTTTCAGGCACAACTTTAACATTTACCACGGCTCCTTCAGTTGGAGATAAAATAGATATAAGAGAATTACCGGCATAGGATAAATAATAATATGGCACAAAGAAAAGGAATAAGTACAGGAACAACAGCTCAACGAAGTATCGAAGAAGCTGGAAAAATGAGATTTAATACAACAACTAGTTTGTTGGAGTATTATGATGGCACACAATGGAAATCAATTGACAGTCCACCAGTTGTTTCTTCTATAGATGTTACGGATGTAGATAGTACCGCTGGAGGTAATCAAACATTTGTAATTACAGGTTCAAATTTTTCATCAACAATTACTTCAGTTACATTTGTTGCAACTACAGGTTCAAATATTACAGCTTCGTCTGTAACAAGAGATAGTGCAACACAAATAACCGTTGCACACGCTAAAAGTGCTTTTGCTAATGCAAGTGAGCCTTATGGTGTTAAAGTTGAAAATAGTTCAGGATTATCAGCAACATTAGCAAATCAAATTAATGTTGATAGTGCTCCTGTATGGCAAACAGCTTCAGGCACATTACAAACTGTCGCAGATGGAGCTCGTTCAGGCTTTTCAATCGAGGTTGCAGCCCATGACGCAGAGAGTGACGCAATAACTTATACATTACAATCAGGTTCATTACCAGCAGGTGCTAGTTTAACTTCAACAAATTCAGGTGCAGTTATATCAGGAAATTTAACACAAGTTGGTTCAAACACAACTTCCAACTTTACATTAAGAGCAACAGCCGGAAGTAAAACTTCAGATAGAGCATATGCAATTATTGTAAATGCTGTGACATATCAATCATTCACATCATCTGGTACATTTACTGTACCAAGTGGCGTAACAGCAGTAGATGTATTAGTAGTCGCAGGTGGCGGTGGTGGAGGAAATCACCACGGCGCTGGCGGTGGTGCAGGTGGTTTAATTTATAGACCAGGTTTTTCAGTAACAGCAGGTGCAACACTAACAGTAACAGTAGGTGCAGGCGGAGCGACACTAAACAATTATCCAGCTCCTGATAACACACAAGGTGTTGTAGGAAATGACGGACAAAATTCAGTATTTGGAACACTAACTGCCATAGGTGGCGGTGGTGGAGGTGCATGGGCATCCGAAGCCGGTCGTTCTGGAGGTTCAGGTGGTGGCCATGGAGGTCCAGGCCCAGGATCGCAACCAGAAAATGCAACTCAACCTAACCAATCAGGCGAATCAGGAAATTATGGATTTGGCCACAAAGGTGGCGGAGTAAGTGGTGATAATATGGGTGGTGGCGGAGGTGCTGGAGGTGATGGCTCTACAGGTACAGGAACCACTGGAGGACCAGGCGGTACAGGAAGAGCATACACTATTGCAGACGGTACAACTTCAGTTTACTACGCAGGTGGTGGCGGAGGTTCAAGATATCCTTCAAACAACTCAGGCGGAACAGGTGGCCAAGGTGGCGGCGGTAAAGGTGGTGTTGAAAATGAACCACCAGGAAACTTCCCACAAATGCTAGGTACTGCTAACAGAGGTGGCGGTGGCGGTGGTGCTGATAGAGGACCAGGTTCAGGCGGCGCAGGCGCAGCCGGAGGAAAAGGTATCGTTATTGTAAGTTACTAAATAGTATTATAATAATAAAATAATTATTCAAAATTAAGGAGTGAATATAATATGTCAGATGAAATTAAAAAAGACGCAAGAAACCCAAGTGAGGGTCCAAACGGTGAAGGTGGTAAATTAGGTTCAAATGCAGAACCAGGTGTTGCAATAGAACCTCTTTTTGATTACGGCGATATTACTGAAAGAGATAAATCAGTTGTTAACGAAGTAATAGAGTTTTTGCAAACTAGACCAGGCGTTCCAAGTGAAATGCTTATTGAAGAATTAAAAGAGAAGTTTCAATTAGTAACTATACCAATGATGAACATGGAAACTAGTATTTGGCACCAATTAACTAAAGATGAAAGAATTGGTCAAATGTCACAAGGATTTAGACAGACAGTTGATAAAGATGGAAATAAAATTAGAATTCCACATATAGGATTTTCAGCTGATTTAGATTATTTGGATGGTTTTATTAATAGGTTGGTAAATAAAATTTCTGCTTTACCAACGGAAAAAGATAAATAGTAATAAGGATTAAGAGGGAAATATGGCATTAACAAAAGTAGGAAAAGGCGGACTAGATAAAGGCTCTATCAAAGACCAGACAAATCTTGGAGCTGCGGCTGCGGATGCAGACGAATATTTAGTTTATGACGCAAGCGCTGACGCTTTAAAAGCTATTACGAGTGCAAATGTAGTTGGCTCCGGTATTATTACTGGTAAAGACGCAATTTCTATTGGTAATGTTGCTTCTGATGATGTTCTTTTAATTTACGATACATCAGCTGGCGTTCTTAAAAAAATTACTAAAGCAGCTTTTGACGCATTACAACCAGGATTTACAAGTGCTACTCCTGCAAATTTATTGACAGGTGATGGTACAGGTAACTATACAGTAGTTATAGCTGGCACAGACTTTGACACAACGGCAACATTTAAACTTGTTACAGACGGCGGTACAGATATTGCTATGGATTCTGTTACAAGGGATAGTGCTGTACAATTAACAGGTGTTGTTGCCAAAAATAAAGCAAATTTAACAGCTGCAAACGAACCATTTGATTTAGTTATTACAAACGGAAATGGTTTATCTACTACAACTGCTAATGCTATAAATATTGATTCTCAACCAGCATGGGTAACAGCTGCTGGTTCATTAGGTACAATTGGTAACTATGCAAGAAGTAGTTACTCATTAACTGTAACAGCTACGGATCCAGAATCAGGTGCAATTAATTATGCTCTTGTTTCAGGTGCATTACCAGGTGGTTTATCTTTAAATACTTCAACTGGTGCTATAACAGGAAATGTAACAGCAGTTGCTTCTAACACAACTTACAATTTTACAATAGAAGCTCGTGATACAGCTTCAAATGCTACTGAAAGAGATTTCTCATTTGTAGTAGCGGCGCCACAATCAACATCATTCACATCATCTGGTACATTTAGTGTGCCATCAGGTTTGACAGCTGTTGATGTATTAGTAATTGCAGGTGGCGGCTCAGGTGGCGGTAGTAACGAACAGGCCGGAGGCGGTGGCGGTGCAGGTGGTTTAATTTATAGACCAGGTTTCACAGTATCACCAGGTGGTAATGTATCAGTTACAGTCGGTGACGGCGGTGCTGGTGGATCAGGTTCTACTTCATCACCATCTAGTGGTAATCAAGGACAAGATTCAGTATTCGGAACATTAACTGCTAAAGGCGGTGGTTACGGAGGACAACACCCGGACAATAGTCCTAATTCTGTTGGAACACAAGGCGGTTCAGGTGGAGGAGGCGGTGCTCGTGCTGCTGGTGCTGGCGGTAGTGCAACTCAACCTAATCAATCAAGCGATTCAGGAAATTATGGTTTTGGAAATCCAGGCGGGTCATCAAGTCCACAAAATGCTCCATCAGATGATGGTGGCGGAGGCGGTGGCGGCGCAGGTGCGGCCGGTGGAAATGCTCAAGCACACCCTGGAAAAGCAGGTGATGGTGGTGCAGGAAGAGCATACACTATTGCAGACGGCACAACTTCAGTTTACTATGCCGGTGGCGGTGGTGGTGGATGTGACTATGCAGGTCCAGGAAGAGGCGCTGGCGGAAACGGTGGCGGCGGTGCTGGAGAATATGAAAATCAAAATAATGCAGCTGTTGGTACAGCAAACAGAGGCGGTGGCGGTGGCGGTACCGGTCAAAATCCTGGTCGTAACAAAGCAGGTGGTAAAGGTATAGTAATCGTAAGATACTAATTTTTTATCGACCTATATACCATATTAACAAAGTGATTTAATTATAGGAGACCCAATGTTCAAAAAAATCAAACAATTCTTTTTTCCACAAAAACCTTTAATCTTAAAAGATGAAATAAATCTTAAAGACTTAAATAAAAAAACTAAAGCTGAGTTAGAAAAACTTGGTAGAAAATTAGGTATTGAATTAGATAAAAGATTGACTAAAGCTAAACTAATTACGCAGATTAAAAAAGCAGCTAAATAGTTTTACAAACAATTTAATAATTGTTATATAATGAAGGTGAGTAATAATGAATGTATATGAAACAAATGTACCTTTTCAGGTAACCGAAGAAGGTGATAAAATACTATCTCCTTTTGGTCCAATGATTTTTCAGTCATATCTGGACGAAAGCTTCATAAAAGATTTAATAGAACAAGGCTCTCATCTTACAAAAAAGAAAGATGATTGGCGCCAACAGCTTGCAGGTAATATGAAGTCTGGTGGCAGTTATATCTATAATGATGATTTTATTCTAAAGAGTGAAAAATATTTACTTAAATATGTTGAAAGATTTTTCAAAGGTATTTCAAGCAGATATGGTGATGACCAAATATATAGTCTATTAGATAAACAAGTAGATAGAAGACAAAGAAAAATTGGCATACTTCGATTAGATACTATGTGGGTTAATTATCAACATAAAAACGATTTTAATCCACCACATAATCATAGAGGTGCATTATCTTTTGTTATATTCTGTAAAGTTCCTAAAAATATTTTTGATAAACAAGATATGGTTAGTAATGCTAGTGCTCCAGGTAAAATTATTTTTTCATCTGGTGAACAAACATCACCATTAAGCACACCAGCTTATCAAGTAACTCCAGATGAAGGATTAATTTTTATCTTTCCTTCTAAATTAACACATTCAGTTCCGCCTTTTTGGGCAGATGAGGAACGGATTTCAGTTTCAGGCAACTTTGTGGTGGTCTAATAAATAACTATATGAAATATATAAAAGGTGAAAAAAAATGTTAGTACAAAATTCATATTACTTTTTTAAACAGGCTTTAAAGCCTGAAGTATGCGAAAAAATTATTAGACTTGGTGAAGATAGAATAGAACAAGCAAAAGCCAAAGGCGTCAATGTTGAAGCCACAACTATGGGAAATAATCATAAACAAGCTATGGAAAGACAAGGCCTTAGTGTAGTATCTCAAGGTGAAAAGTCAATTGACCAATTAAAGACTGAAATTGGAATAGCTGACGCAGATATTGAAAAATCTAGGTATATAAGAGATAGTGAAGTTACATGGATGAACGACCAATGGTTGTACGAATTAGTTTATCCATTTTTACACACAGCTAATGAACAAGCTGGATGGAAATATCAATTTGGTGATAGTGAATCTTTTCAATTTACAAAATACGGTAAAGGACAATTTTACGGTTGGCACGCTGATGGCAATTCAGACCATTTTGGTAAATATAGACGAGCAATTCCTGGTGTAACACCTAAAGATAGTAATGGAATGTATCCTAAAGGTCTGACAGATAATCCAAATATGGTAGGAAAAATAAGAAAACTATCTATGACAATAAATTTAAATCTACCTGGTGATTATGAGGGTGGCAATTTAAAGTTTGATTACGGTCCTCATACGACAGGAGAAAGATACCATGAGTGTACAGAAATAAGACCTCAAGGCTCTATAATTATTTTTCCTTCTTATGTATATCATCAAGTAACACCGGTAACTAGTGGAACAAGATATTCTTTAGTCTTGTGGACATTAGGCGACCCATTTAAATAGGAGTAATATAATGAATAATAAAATAGCAAATTGGGACACACTAACAGACGAAGAAAAGAAAAAAGCAACTCAAGCATTAAAAGGTACACCTTCTTTAAATCCTGCTGTTGTTCATCCAGCAGCTAAATTTTTTGAAGAAAATGGTTGGGTAAAAATAGAAAAATATATTGATGTAAGTATGGCAAATTTGTTGTATCATCATATACAATTAGAAGCACAAAGATTAAGTTATTTGGAAGAAATTGGTTTTGAACCTAATGAAGGAATATACGGTACATTTACAGACCATCAAGCTCCTGGTGATTTTAGTAAATATGGTGACCCAATTTTTGATTCTTTATTGAGTCTTGGTACGGAAAAAATGAATGAGTTAACAGGAAAAGAATTAATTCCTACTTATTCATATCATAGACTGTACACAATGGGCACAGAATTAAAAAGACATAAAGATAGAGCTAGTTGTGAAATTTCAACAACATTATGTGTCGGTTATGATAATTCAAATGTTGACGCAAATACATATCCGGATTGGGATTGGCCAATGTTTGTAGGTCCTAAAGACGGAGAAAAAGGCACAGACGGTATGCCTATTCATATGAAACCTGGCGACATGATAATTTATAGAGGTGACGCAATTGAACATTGGAGAGAACCACTATGGGGCAATAATCACGCTCAAGTATTTTTACATTATAATGAAAAAGAAGGACAATATGATATACCATTTGATGGCCGACCTCTTTTAGGAATGACAGGAGACTTTAGAAGTAAAGAATCAATGGATAAACAAGAACCTCTTAAACCTGGTTTAACTACAAAACATAATGAAAAAATAATTTATTAAGTTAGGAATTTTATATAATGAAACAAGGTACATTTATTCCGCAAAATTGGAAATCTCAAGTTGTAGGAGAAGGAACACCTTTTCCTTTTTTAGTTGTAGATAATTGGTACAACGAAGAAGAAGAAAAAAAAGTTTGGAAAGAATTAGATTTTTATTCTTCACAAGATAGAGATGATACAGAAAGAGCTGAAACTAGTATTGTGGCTCGACATAAAGACGGCACATCAAAAAGTAAAGCCTTTCGTTATTATTTTGATACCTGGTATAATGATATAGGTCATAATAAATCTCACATTAACAATTTTATTTACAAATTTCAAACCCCAGAGTTTCACAAGATGTTAGAGCCTTGTGTTCCTTATTCTAGGTCATTTCATGTAACAAATCGTACTTCAAGTTTAGTATCGTATTATGAAGAAAATGACCACTATGAAAGTCATTTTGATTCTTTTACATGGACATGTTTGATTTGGTATTTTAAGGAACCAAAACAATTTAAAGGTGGTGATTTTAGTTTTCCAGAATCAGAATATACAGTAAAACTAAAACATAATAGAATGGTTATGTTTCCTTGTTGTTATTTACACAATGTATCGCCAGTTAAGTTTATCACACCACCAAAAGAAACAGGACTTGGTAGATATACTATAACTCATTTTCACTATTGTGTACCATCAAACCAAGGTCTCCCTCCGAATGAAAACAAATAAAATTATTATATTAGGTGGTGGTTCTGCCGGTTGGATGACAGCAGCTACATTAATTAAAGCATTTCCTGACAAAGACATTTCAGTTATTGAATCATCTAAAGTTCCTGTTATTGGTGTAGGTGAAAGTACACTTGGTTTTATAAATCAATGGTTAGATTTTTTAGAAATTAAAGACCGTGATTTTATGCCTCATACAGAAGCTACTTATAAATTAAGTATTAGATTTGAGGACTTTTATGAAAAAGGTGATGGTGGATTTCATTATCCTTTTGGTCGACCATATGAAAATAATTTAACAGGCGGTAAAGAAAGTTGGTTTTTTAAAAAAACTAATAGACAAAACTATGCCGATTTTATTAGTCCTAATATGGCTTTAGTAAATAATAATAGTATATCAGAAACAAATTGTTTTAAAGATACACACTATTCATTTAAAAATGATACAGCTTATCATTTTGACGCAATAAAGTTTGGTATCTGGTTAAGAGAAAACTATTGTAAACCTAGAGGTGTTAATCATATAGATGATTTTATATTTGACTCTGAAAGTGATGATACTGGTATTGTGGTATTGAATGGTGAAAAAGAAAAATATGAAGCAGATTTATATATTGATTGTACCGGTTTTAAAGGTGTATTAATTAACAGAGCCGGTTCTAATTTTATGGATTATAGTGATTTGTTACCTAATAATAAAGCATGGGCAACAAGAGTACCATATACTAATAAAGAAGAACAATTAAAACTATATACAAATTGCACAGCACTTGAAAATGGCTGGGTATGGAATATACCTAGTTGGGAGAGAATAGGTACTGGTTATGTTTATTCAGACAAGTACACCACAGACCTAGACGCATTGGAAGAATTTAAAAATCATTTAAAAGAAAAAGGTTTTGATTGTAGTAAAAGTAAATTTAATAACATATCAATGAAAGTCGGTAGACGAGATGAAATGTTTAAAAAGAATGTATGTGCCATTGGGTTATCTGCTGGTTTTATTGAACCTTTAGAATCAAATGGTCTTTTATCAGTACATGTATTTTTAATGAATCTTGTTGATGTGTTAGAAAGAAATAATAATATTATATCACAAATAGATAAAGACGCATATAACAAAAAGTGTGGTTTATTTTTTGATAAATTTACAGACTTCGTGGCCTCTCATTATGCTTATTCAAAAAGAGAAGATACACATTATTGGAAAGATATTTCTAATAAATCTTTTTTAAAATTAGCAAAATCTGATTCTATAGAAAAAGATATTTCTGTAAGATATGATATAGGGTCAAATGGTCATATGTTTTTTAATAGTGATTATGGAGAACATTATATATACACAGGTATGAATTTTTATTCTTTGACAAAAAAGAATATGCGAACATATGAAAATATTAATGAAATAAAAAAACAAAATGAATATAGAGATGATTTGGTAAATAAATGGAACAATGTTGCAAAAATGCAACCTACACATTTACAATACTTAAAGGATAAAATATATAATGGATAAACATGAATATCAAATAGTTCATTTATTTCCTACAACACTATTTGTAAATAATATTGGTGTAGATGAAAAAATACGAAACAATGTTATAAATGAAGAAATGGAAAGAATGGCCACAGATAATGGTTATATTTCTAATAATAAATATTTGTTAGACAAACCAGAATATAAAAATTTAAAAGATAAAGTTTTTGAACAACTTAATCTTTACATAAGACATTACTTAAAGGTATCAGATAATCAAAGATTCTTTTTACAGAATAGTTGGTCAATTAAACATGTGCCTGGTGATTGGGCTCACGAACATATGCACGGTAATAGTATGATAAGTGGTATTTACTATGTAAAGACAACCAAGAATTCTGGTGGAGTAAACTTTATTAAACCACATGGTTATACTAATTTATTTCATAGTAATATTAGAGTAAAGTTTGATGAAGAAACCTTACAAAATTCAGAAGCTTGTCATCAAAATTCTGTGGAGGGAAACTTATTATTGTTTCCATCACATTTGGTTCACAAGGTGGAAAAAAACTTATCAGACAAAGATAGATATTGTATAGCTTTTAACTTTTTTATTGAAGGTGAATTCTTTACAAAAGAAAGCAAAATAGATTATTTAAAAATAAAGGAGCATAAAGAAAATGAGTGATGTAGATTTAAACGATTTAAAACCGTTAAAAATTTCAAAAGAAAAAGGCAGATTTAGAACATTTACAAATGGTAGTATCATAGAGGGTGAGAATATGCCTCAACCATACCTTGGTAAACCTATCACAATCAATACGGATATAATTAATTCAGTATATCCGGCTGAAGATAATATAGGTACTAGCATACATAGTACCCATGGCCAGACATGGAAAGTTCTGGAGAACCACGAAACAGTAAGAAAAAGATTATCTGAATAAGAAAAAATAGACATAAATAGTTTATAAATATTAGGAGTTATTATGGCTGAAGAAGCAAAAAATGTTATATCAATTGATGGCGTAGATTACGATATTGAAAAGTTACCTATGGAGTTAAGAAACTCAATAGCAGCTAGGCAAGAAATTCAGCAATCTAAAGTCAGACATGAAATTGAATTGGAAAAGATAGATGTATTGACAAATCACTACAACGGAAAAATACAAGAAGGAATAAAACAATTCAATGGCGGCAGTAGCAAATCTTAGGATAGACCAAGGTGCTTCGTTTAGTTCAGATGTAACTGTAACTAATTCAGACGGAGTCGCAGTAGACCTAGCGGGTTACACAGCAGAGGCTAAACTGGCAAACAGTCACGGCGCTTCTACTAGTGTTTCATTTACAACAGCAATAGCAGCTGACACCACAACAGGTGTTATCTCTATTTCTTTAACAGATTCACAGACAACAGCCTTAGACGCCCCTGCCAGATATGTTTATGATGTTTATATTACTAAAACCGCAGATAGTACGGTTACAAGAGTAATAGAAGGTATTATAACAGTCAATCCAAGAGTATAATTAGTTTATTCCTAAGTCTTTTTTTATTATAAATATTACAAAGAGAGAGGGAAGTCATGGTAAAAGCAGTTATTAATCAAACTGGTGGTGTTAAAGCAAATATTAACTCATCAACTTCATCTGGTCCTCAACAGGTTTCTGTTCAGGTTCCAAGCACAAATGTGAGTGTCACAAATGTGAATAGATTAAGAAGTTTGACAGATGTTGATTCAAGTACATTAGATGATGGTGCTTTAATACAGTATGACGCTTCCTCAGATAAATTTACAACAAGAAACGAGTTAGATACTACTTCAGGAACAATAGTATTTAACGGTGGCAATTTTTAGGAGCAATAAATGTCAACAGTAATTCAGATAAAAAGAAGTAGTAATACTTCGGCTCCGTCAACGCTTAAACTAGGTGAATTAGCTTATACTTATGGTACTGGTACCCAAGGCAATTTAGGAGATAGACTCTTTATTGGTGAAGGTGGTGTAGATGGTTCAGGTGACGCTAATAATATAACAGTTATAGGCGGCCAATATTTCGTAGATAAATTAGACCATGTAGATGGTACATTAACAGCGAGTTCAGCTTTAACAGTTGATTCAAACTCAGCTATTGATACACTAACTATAGGTAATTCAGCAACAGTAGGTGGTACACTTAAATTTAATGAAGGAACAAACAACGGCGCACACTTTGTTTCCCTTAAATCACCAAATTCGGTTGCAGCTAACTTAGCATTAACATTACCAGGTGCAGATGGCTCAAGTGGCCATGTGTTGACAACTGACGGTTCAGGTGGGTTATCGTTTGCAGCTCCAGCAACGACACTTACTTTAGTTGATGAAAGTTCCACATCAACATCTATAAATCTATTAACTGAAACATTAAAAATTACTGGTGGTAACGGTATCGTTACTTCATTAGCAAGTGATACTTTAACAGTTGGTTTTGATGATGACGCTGTGTTTAACGGCCTCGACATGAACGGTACTGAATTATTTTTAGACGCAAACAAAAATACTTCAATTACAGCTGACACAGATGACCAAATTGATATTAAAATGGGCGGTAATGATAGAATTACTTTAACAAGTGGTCTAATATCATTAAAAAATGATGGTACTGCTTCAGCAGTTAGATTTTATTGTGAAAGTTCAAACGCACACTACACAGCGTTACAATCAGCTGCTCACTCAGCATACTCTGGAAATGTTACAGTAACACTACCAGCGGCTACAGATACACTTGTAGGTAAAGCGACAACTGATACACTAACAAACAAGTCAATTGATTTAGCAACTAACACACTAACAGGTAGTTTAGCAGAATTTAATACTGCTTTACAATCAGAAAGTTTTGCTGGTTTAGCTGCAACTCAAACTTTAACAAATAAAACTTTAACAAGTCCAGCTATTAATACTGCCACAATCGAAGGCGGTACAGTTGGTAACTCAACACCAGTTACAATTGCAAAAATTGATAACATTCAGATTGACGCAAATACAATTTCATCAACTAACTCAAACGGCGATATAGTTATAAGTCCTAACGGTTCAGGTGATGTTGATGTTAGTTCTAGTAAGATTATCAATGTAACTAATCCATCTGCTGACCAAGACGCAGCTACAAAAGCATATGTGGATAGTGTTGCAAACGGTTTAGATGTAAAAGATAGTTGTAGATTAGCAACAGCGGCTGCATTAGCGGCTGTTACATATAATAACGGCAACGGTACTTTAACTGCTGACGCTAACGGTGCATTAACAATTGACGGTGTTGCTACTGTAGCAAATGACAGAGTTCTAATTAAGAACCAGGCAAGTGCAGTACAAAACGGTATCTATAAAGTAACAACAATCGGTTCTGGTTCAGCGGCTTTCGTATTAACAAGAAGTCCTGACGCAGACACAGCTGCTGAGTTAACTGGCGGAACATTCTTCTTTGTTGAAGAAGGTACTGCTAACGCAGATAACGGTTATGTTGCAACTCACAATGGTACACCAACATTTGGTTCAACTAGTATTGCATTTCAACAGTTCTCAGGTGCAGGTCAAATTAGTGCTGGTGACGCATTAACTAAAACAGGTAACACAATTGATGTTGCAGTTGATGATAGTTCAATTGAAACTAACTCAGACGCATTAAG
>Ga0222717_10003094_pt1 | contig 12647 bp, 24 predicted proteins | sample C33_18DmetaG_FD_165053 | JGI IMG/M metagenome (GOLD analysis project Ga0222717, IMG submission 165053) | Estuarine water microbial communities from San Francisco Bay, California, United States - C33_18D | ecosystem: Environmental > Aquatic > Marine > Unclassified | place: USA: California...
CACGTATGCAAGTAAAATTAACAGACTACCAAAAAAATAAAAAATGAAAACATCTATTATCACAATAACTTTTGACAAAGATTTAGAATACTTAAAATATAATTTAGCATCTATTAAAAAATTTTGTAAAGATTATTATGAAAATGTTGTAGTAATAGATGATCATGAAAACGATTGCATTCAAACACAACAATATCTTGAATCAATAGGTCAAAAATATTTCATTAATCGAGAAGCAAAAAAAATTAAAGAAGGCTACATTAGACAGCAGTATATTAAACTCTTTTCTGAACAATATGTATCTAGTGATACAGATTACATCTGTCATGTTGATAGTGATAATATTTTTACAGACAGACACGATCCATCAGTTTATTTTAATGGTGATAAGCCAATTCTTGGCATACAAAAATGGTCACAAATGCCGAACTCTTTTTTTAAGCCTTATACAGATAAAACGCTAGAATATGAATCTGATTACAATTTCATGAGAAGAATGCCTCTCGTCTACCCCACCTATCTATTTCCAAAATTAAGAGAATACATTTCAAATTTAAAGGGTGACATTATAGATTACTTAAATACTCTTGAGACAATTAGTGAATACAATTTACTTGGTGCATATGCCTATAAATTTAGACCTGAATCTTTTCATTGGATAGATGTTGTAGATTCTAGTGAAGAATGGAAGCAAGCAAACGATATTCTTCCGTGTACGCAATATAGTTCAAGAACAAACAATCCAAGATACATAGAAGTTGAAAAATTCGACTCATTAATTTAATGAACAATTCAATTACAATGGCATGGAAAGTGGTAATTTTGAATTAAACGCATACGTTTCGTAATGTCTAAAAGGTGCAAAGCAAGAAACCAAGTTATCGCAGAACTTGATTTCATTACAAGTTTAGCACAAAATCTAAGAGAAGTAGTTGATGATGCTGACTGGCCTAAAGAAGTTTGGGAAGCAAAAGCAAAGGTATTAAAAGATGTTCAAAATACTATTGTAGAGTTTTTAAATGATATAGAGGAAGAAGAAAAATAAAAAAAAATAAAAAAAGTTGACTTTTTTTGAAATAAAATCATAATATACATATATATATCTTATATATCACCATCATCTCCCAGAGTTGCCATTAAGATTCGTTCTGATGGCAACTCATTTTTTATAAGGATGGTTTTTCCTTGATGCTAAAACTAAATTCATATATATTTATAGATGATGAAACAAAGTTCACTAAAAAGTTTGATTTCTGATATTCTTGCGGAAGAATGGGATAAAGACGTTGAAATAAAATCAACAGGAACTCACGCAGACAAAACAATAGCACAAATCAAAAAAGAAATGGAATCATTGAAAGGTAAAAAACCATTCAATCGTGAAAAGTTTTCAGAGTTAATGTTTGCTCTTCGTGCAAAGCAAGGATGGAAAAAAGGAAAAGGTGCAACAGGAACCACAGAAAATATTACAATGAAAAAATCAGAAATTAAAGATTTTATACAAACAGAACTTTCTGAACTATTATCAGAAAGCACAAACTCTTTAAATCATGCTTATGTTATTTACACAAAAGCATTAAAATCATTTGAGCAAAATGCAAATAAATTAAAAGACAAAGTAATGCTCAAGATATACAAAGAGTTTGATAAACTTCATTTGAAAATTACTCAACATCTTGATGCTAATTATGAAGGATCACTTGATGAATCATATGCAGATACAATGCAAGCAAATTTACCAAGAGCATCATTTGCAGAACTTGATGAAGCAAAAGATGCGTTAGAGTCTTTGTTAAAAAATACAAGAAATGATCGTGACTTGCTTAATTTATATAAAGCACATTTAAAATTGACTAAAGTATTTCAAAAGCACTTGGACAAAAATTATCCTGATTGGGATAAACGAATGGAAGAAAATACCAAAACCATTAATGTACGACACAAAACAACCAAAAAAAAGTTGGATATTCCAGATGACCCAGATACCATTAAAAAGTATAAGAAGATGGGGTATACATTGTGGATTGGTTCACGAAAGAAAAATGAGTCTATAAATGAAAGAACAGAATTAAAACAAATAATCCGTGAAATTATTGACGAAGATTTGCGTAATTGGTTCAAAAAGAAATGGGTCAACATTGGAAAAAAAGATGATGATGGAAAACATCCTCCGTGTGGTACAAGTGGTGACAAACGAGGATATGCCAAATGCGTTCCACAAGCAACTGCAAGCAAAATGTCCGACAAAGAAAAAGAAAGTGCAACTCGTAGAAAACGGGCTGCTCAAAATGATGCTGATCGTGGTGGAAAAGAATCAAATGGTCAAGGCAAGAAACCTATTAATGTCAGCACCTATACAAAGAAAAGTGGCAAAAAAAGTGGAACAGGAAAAGGATCGTGAACGAAGAATGGAGCAACGATCAAAAAAAGAAAATTGACTGCAACAATCCAAAAGGATTCAGTCAAAAAGCACATTGTGCAGGTCGTAAAAAACGACAAGCAGGAAAAGATACAAAATCAAAACCTGTGAAAGAATTTATGGAAAAGCAAACAATAGAAGAAAGATTACAATTATTTTTAGAAAAGAATGTACCAACTGATTCAAGCAAGTGGTCATATTGGGTAGGACAAGCAAAAAAGAAATTTGATGTTTATCCTTCGGCTTACGCAAACGGTTGGGCAGCTAAGATGTATAAAGATGCAGGTGGTAAATGGAAGACCGAGAAGAAGAAATAAATTCCGAGAAAAAGATTCCTGATAATGTAGTTCCTTATCCGAACTCATTGCCTTATGCAAGTGATTTAGCCGCACCTGTAATTAAACCTGATCACTCTTTGAGTGGATGGAAGCACGGAGCAGTACATTCAGCAAACAAACACTATACAGACAAGTTTGAAGCACTTAAAAAGCAATTTGAAGAACTTGCGGAAGACTTTAAATGGAATGATATTATGTTCAATGCAGAATTTCGTATGAAACCTGTTATAGGCAACGAGTATCATTTATACACCAAGCACAATGCAACACACAAACATACTATTTCATTGTTTGCTCCTAATGAACGTGTTGGTGGATACGACAATTATGTTGGAACATTTCGTTTGAACTATGATAATCGGTGGGAAAAGATAAAATAAGACTTGACTTTTTATAATTTTTTTGGTAGTATATAAACATAATGAGAGATAAAAATACTAACAAACCAAAAGTAAAATTAACCGAGAGAGAAAAACTGATTTTCTATTTCAAGTTCGGACCTGGTAGGTTCAAACAAGTTTTTACTGCCTAACCAACTATTATTATGGAAAACATCAATGATTTTATTGAATACTGCAAGAGTTTCTATTTCGGTAGCAAAGCAGTTTATCCTTTACAGAATGTATCGCATCTTGATTTTGTTTATGCGTGTAACTTAGTCGCACGAAGAACAGATATAGAGTTTGCAGCCGATTCGTTTGATCGTGAACGAGTTCGTGATATTCTTGAATCAGTAGGATTCAAACAAGCAAACTAATGGAAACATTATTTCCATATCTTGTTTTACTTTCACCATTGATTGTACTATTGGTGATGATAGTCTGGCATTATCTTGAATGCAAAGCAATAGATAAAAAATATGACGAACTTGAAAAACTAAAAAATGATGTAAACTAATTTACATACACTATTTATTTTTGTGGGGTGTCCGCTGAGTATTCGGAGTTCACCTCTTTTTTTGTGTGTATTTGCTGACCTTGTTTTCCCCATTTTTCTTGCAGATACTTACGTTCTTCTCTCCAATCCTTAAAAGGTTTTCCACGCATCGCAAGCAATTCGCCGAGACTAACATCGTTTGTTTTTTGTGGTAGTTTCATATCAATATACATAACAGCAAATATACCAAAACGATGCAACAATTATTGTAACCATTATACAAATGGATAATATAGTATTTAAACTCACATAAATAACTACTTGGTTTCACAAGGAAATCTGCTATAATTTCCCATTCCGTCATAATCCATTACATCACCTTTATATTCATTGTAAGTTTCATAAGTTATTGGTTTTACTTCTTTCTTAACTGCTTTAGTTTTTTTACGAAGAATGAAGTCTACAAGTTTGATTGCAATTTTATTTGATAATTCAATGTGTATCATAATTTTATATTCTGTTAGTTGAGAAAAAAAGGTGGAAAGGGATTATACCCCTTCCACCTTAGTCCATCATTATTAATCAAATACTAAAAATGTACATAGCACCACTCGAAATCGCAAGGACTAATACTGAAACCATGAATTGAACAAGTCGGAAACATTGTTTGTCTGTTAGCATTTTAATAATGATCTTTCTATTGTTATGTTAATGTGGATTAAAGAATGTTAAAACATAATGTTCTAACAATGAATATATCGAAGCATCTTTGTGTTTGGTTCACAAAAAAATATATATTTTTTTAGGATTTGACTTAATTTATTGATTTTCATATAATTGGGTAATGAAAAAAATTTTAATGTTTATGATTCCGTGTTTGGTTTTGGCAAATACATCAATTTTGCAAACAATTCCGAAACCAGAGTATCACTTTCCTGCAAAGACATCATTTGATATTCAACGAGAAATTCAACCCGACTTTCAAAACAAAGTTCCATCGGTAACATTAGATAGACATTTTGTGGGAGTCAAATATTCTTACTTTGAAAAATTCAATGAATGGTACACACAATCTACAAATGGAATTCAGAATGTACAAAACAATGAATCATTTGATTGTGATAATCATGCTTTGTTGTACAAATCGTTGTTTAGTATATCCACATTAAAAAAAGATGTAAAACGAGAAATATTGGTTGGTGTTATTCTTGTAGAACAATCAGAGCACTTTCTTGGAATACCAGCAACCAATCGTCATGCTCTAAATGTAGTATTCACAGAAAAAGGTTGGATTGTATATGAACCGCAAACTAATACATTTTGCTTTTTGGTGGATTATCCGCTTGCAATAAAAGCATTCGTGTTTTAATATAACATTATTATGCCTTATATAGATAAAAACGATCAAGCAAAGTATGATGCCAATAAACTTGAGCATTGTGGAATTCTTAATTACGCAGTTAATCAATTAATTAACGATTACATTGAGCAAAACGGAAAATGCTATCAAACATTTAATGACATAACTGGTGCATTAGAAAATGCCAAGTTGGAAATATATCGTAGAATGGTAGGTCCTTATGAAGATGAAAAAATTGATCAAAACGGAGATGTTCCTCCGTATACCAATTACGATAAATTTGCTAGTAAAAAGTATTAACAACTATTTATATTTATAGGACGTTAACTGCGTAGCGGGCAACGACCTTTTAAGTGAGCATCAAGGCCTTGGTGTTCACTTTTTTATTGACGTAGTTTTGTTTATGTTGTGAAATGAAATCATGAGTTGTTCAACCGGTGCTTCTCCAAATTTAGAAAATGCAGTTTTTTTGCATCGTAGATTTTTAACTAAACAAAGTATATTTGATTTAATTTCAGATTATGATGGACAAATATATGGTGAATATAATGAAAATGCCAAAGGAGTTTACTATAAAATTGTACCATATTATGATAAAGTGCTGAATAATGTCCGTAAAGGCATCAAAAACGACTTGGTTACTGATAATGTCACTAAGTTAGCATATAAAATCAAAACGAATCCTAGCATTCTTCTTGACCTTCCACCGATAATTATAATGAATGGTGGATTTCACGATGGTTCTCACAGATTATCTGCGGTGCATTTATTGTCGGAACATCTTGATAAAAAGAATTTTAGATGGAACAAATTTAGATTCAAAGTAGATTTCTATGAAAAAACTGAAAATAATGCTTGACTTTTTATAATAAATTTCGTAGTATATAATTGTAATGATGATTAAGGTAGAAATTCAAAAATGGAGATTCCGAGTCTAAGTGGCACGTCCTGACCAAGTCAAATTTCACATTCTTTGCATACTTCAACACATCAAATTACATCACTTCAAAAAGATTGCTTTTCATCTCAAAGGAATTTACCGAGCAATATTCAATATTCCAAATCAATGAAAAATAAAACTTGACTTTTTATAATACTTGTGGTAGTATACTAATATTGAGAGTGAGAAAGAAGAAAAACAAAAACGAGAGAAAAATGAGATTTACAAAAACTAGAAATTCTGATTGGTTCAAACAACCTACTATGATGGGTCACGAGTGGTGCAAAGACACCATTTATCTTGCAGAAGAAATTTTAACCAAGTACGCAAAAACAAAACGTACCAAAGCACTTGCTAATTATGTTATTAAGGATATTCCTGAGTGGCATTATTGGAATAGCATTTCCAAGAAAGAACTTAATTTGCTTCGTTTCGTATTGCGTAGGTTGGAGAAGGCATTTACCGAAAATGGTGGTCTTACAAATTTGCTTGCAATGTATCAAAGTCGCACCGGTTGCCTCAAGGGGCATTTGGATTGGGTTCTTGAACATCTTGCTTATACTTTTGATAAGTCAGCACGTGTAAAAGATTATACTCGTAATATGGGATTTTGGGGAATGAATAAAAAAGAAGCAACCAAAAGATTGACTGAGTATCATAAGAACTTGGTTAAAAAGCATGAAGTAGAAAGTGTAGCATAATGAGAGAAACAAGAAAATTTGATATTAAAATAAACAATCATCGTTTCATCGGTGAAGAAGAATATGGTGGGAAAATTTTCATCAATAGAGTTTTCATTGATAATAAAGAAATTGGTCTTTGGAATAAACGAATTGGATACGCACTTTCTTCAAAAAGATTAGAAGCATGGGAAGCACAAGTTCAAAATTATTTTAAATCCAACTAATAATAAAATGCAAACAAATCAAAATCTCACATTTACAGAATTTTTTCTTCCGTTGCTTATTATTCAAGTAACGGTTTTCGCAATGTTTCTTATGATACTTTCAGTATCTGATATTATTTTTTAAAATGGACATCGGAAAAAAAAGTCAATTGTTTGTTGCTTGGCATATGATTCACACATATTCCGAAATTTTTGCGAAACGAAAAATTGCTCTTGGACTTTGGCATGAAGTTGCCGGACATATTCGTTACGAAGCAATATTATCTCAAACCAAAACAGAAGAAAAAAAAGGAGAAACTCCATTGAGTGTATTGTTTCCACCTTTTGATCCAGAAGACAATTATTATCTTGACTGATTGTATCAGCAATATAAAATAATATAAAATCAATCAATATTAAAAAAATTAAGGGTGTAAAAATAAATGAAATTGTTTAAACAAAAAAAAGAATATGAGTTGTTCACTCATGCGACATGGGGAAGTTACAATGAACTTGAAGAAATAGTTTTATCGGGATCGCAAAAAGAAATTGAAAATTATGCAAAACAAGCAGAGTTTGTTTGGAAAGAAGACAAATCAAGACCAACTGGTGGTTACTTTGTAAAAACCATTGATGGTTATCGTGACAAAATTTACGAAATACGATCAAAGAAATAATGAGAACTTATTTAATTGCAATCTGTTCAGTTTTAATGCTGATGGTAAATGGATGCAAACCTAATGATACTGCTGACTTGGAAAAAACTCCACCTAATAGAACCATGTATGTAAAAAGTTTTGCAAACAAGGAAATTATGGTGGACGTTATCAATATAGATTCAGTTGATTATTTGATTGCATACACTTCTCGTGGAGTAAGTATATGCAGAAAGTAAATGCTTGATTGCCGTATAGTTTCACACGATTCAAGTAGTGATGATGTGCTAGATGAATGCACATCTGCTGATTTCTTTTTTAGTGATGGATATGTAGCAAGTTGTTATCACAACGAAGAACACATGGTCACCGAGTATTATTTAAAACCGGTGGATGTCAAATTATTTGATAAAGTCAATCACGATGAACTAGGAAACGCATTATCTTACATTAAAATGCAATACAAATCTTGGGAGAATAAACAATTCATTGATGAAGAAATCGTGATTGATATTTTAGATTATTACGCACCTGGAGAATTAGTTGATGTAAAATAAATAGATTTCATTAAATATAATATAATATTATATTTATATTAGTATGAGGTCAATCCATCAAAATTCTAATGTACCTGTGTTTTTTCATGTTCCAAAAAATGCTGGAACATTTGCAGTATCTTTGATATTTTTATATCTTAGAATATTCAGAAGACAAATTGGTGGAACGATCAATGAATACGAAACAAATCGTAATATCGTTATTAGAAATGCACAAAACTTAGAACTTGCGAGAATACTTGGATATGATCCAAATAATTATTGTGCATCTGCTGACGATTTTGTGAAAGGTGATTTAAACGATGACACTCATTATTATATTGATGTAGAAAAAATTACCAATGAACATTTAAATTCATTTAATGTATTTACAATCATTCTGGAAGCAGATGGATTTTTACATCGCAATCACATTTTATCTAAGTTTCCAAAATATAATTTAAAGAAATTTATTATTTTAAGAGATCCAATAAAAAGAATGTTTTCATTCTTTAATTATATAAATTCAGATTCAGCAAAGCATGAACCTACATACGGAATAATTCCAAATAATTTGTCGGAATATGTTAATAGTCATTTTATTGAAGATAGTTGGTTGATTCGTCAGTTTGCAAATGTAAGTGATACTGAGGGTATCAATGATAATCATTATGATATAACCTACAACGAACTTAAACATTTTGATGTTGCTGATATTAGTAATACTGAAAATTTGATCAAGCAAGTTTATGAAAACTATCTTAATATCATTTTAAGTGATGCAGATAGAAATTCATTATCACATGATTTGGTGAGTAATCAAAGTAAAAAACATAACAATGATTTATCTGAACATGATCTACAAGTCGTTAACGAAAGAATAAAATACGAAATCAAATTATACAATAATTTAGTAAAATGAAAATATACACTTATTATCAAGATATAGACTTTTCTGCACAACAAGAACTAATTGACGTTTGGAAGATAAGTTGGTCACGACAAGGTTACGAACCAATCGTGCTTAATTTACACGATGCAAAAAAGCATCCGTATTTTGAAACTTTGAACTCAGAAATGCGTAGAATTTTCCGAGAAATTGCAAACAAAGAAATTGTAGAATATGGAATGAGTTGTTGGTTTCGTTGGTTGGCATATGCAACTCAAACAGAAGAAAAATTTTATGTAAGTGATTATGATGCGATCAATGTTAATTTTCCAATCACAGAACCCAACGACAAACTGCATTTAATGGATGATGCGTGTCCGTTTCTTGCAAGTGGAACACCAAAACAATTTGAAAATTTATGCAAAGCATTTGTAGAAGTTAGTAACGAACGAATTGAAATTTTAAAACAACAAGTAAATCATTACCACGACCAAGAATTTTTTGAATATAATTTTATGCCACAAAATAATGATTCTGCGGAAGATTTAAGAAATCAACACAACATTTTAATGACACGGAATAGATCACACGAAGGTGGGATTGGGGCTTATTATCTACCTAACGATGAAGAAAATCCAAGTCCGACAACTTACGGAGTTTATCATGTTTCCCATTCTAATTGCAAGGAGTATGTGATTAGCACAAATAATATGAATTTATCCAAAGATGAACTGAGGATATTTTTAATAAAAGATTTACTAAGAATAAAATGAAAATATACACTTATTATCAAGATATAGACTTTTCCGCACAACAAGAACTAATTGACTTGTGGAAACTAAGTTGGTCACGACAAGGTTACGAACCAATCGTGCTAAATTTACAAGATGCGAAAAAACATTCGTATTTTGAAACTTTGAATTCAGAAATGCGTAGAATTTTCCGAGAAATTACCAATAACGAAATTTCTGAATACGGAATGAGTTGTTGGTTTCGTTGGTTGGCATATGCAACACAATCAGAAGAAAAATTTTATGTAAGTGATTACGATGCAATTAATGTTAATTTTCCAATTACAGAACCCAACGACAAACTGCATTTAATGGATAATGCTTGTCCTTTTCTTGCAAGTGGAACACCAAAACAATTTGAAAATTTATGCAAAGCATTTGTAGAAGTTAGTAACGAACGAATTGAAATTTTAAAACAACAAGCAAATCATTACCACGACCAAGAATTTTTTCAATATAATTTTATGCCACAAAATAATGATTCTGCGGAAGATTTAAGAAATAAACATAATATTTCAATGACACGTGACAGATCTAAATTTGGTGGTTTCTATGATCCAGTAGAAGATGAAGTGCGTACTAATCCATATGTACATTTTGGTTTAATTAAAAAGGAAACATATAAAGTAACTCACATGAGTCATCACGTGATTGGTTTTCTAAAAGAGAAATATGAAAAATACAAAAAACAAGATGCAGGTAATTTGAGAATTGATTTAATTAAAAATTTATTAGGAATATGAAAATATAGAGTTTACTATAATTGTAGTTGGTAAGAAATACTTATAGATTATGGCAGAATATAAATAATTACTTGCATAAACTTAAATACAAAATGATACTATCACACAAATATAAATTCGTATGTTTAAATCCTCCCAAAACTGGAACAGGATTTAGAGAAAACTTATTAAAAGATTATGCTGATGTAAGTATGCTTACACATGGATTTTTAGAACCAAGACATTGGGATTCGACTGAAGCATCAGACTACATCAGAAGTATAAACAGAGATCCTAATGATTACTACTGGTTTACTTTTGTCAGAAATCCGTGGAAACGCATAATTTCGTGGGTTAATATGGATTGTAATAACATAATAGAAGAATCAGAAAATATTAGTATTGAAGAACACATTGTAAATAGGATCAATGGTCACAGAATTTTTAAACGTTATTTATATCGTGATGGTAAACTATTAGATTTTATTGGTTCAATTGAAAACATCACAGAAGATCTTAGTTTTGTTTTAAACAAATTAAATGTCAATATTGATATTCCCTCTAAAACAAATGAACCACATAAAAAAAATTTCAAAAAAGAAATCTATAAAGAATTCAGTTCAGAAATAATAAAAAAGATTGCTGATTTGGAAAAAAAAGTTATAGAATTGAAGAACTATAAATTTGAGCAATAATCATTTGACATAAACCCATCTTCTTAATATTATATTCTTTTAACATTAAGCAGAAAGAATAAAAAGTGGGTTGTAAAGTAGGTGTATCAGTTCAGTTTAAAAAGACTGATGAAACTTGCGAAGATTTGGATGAATTGTTGTATAGATTCAAACGATATATTCAAATCAAAAGTAGTGCAAGACCATACATTGATTGGTACTTGGATTTTGAGTATCATCAACACGGTGATATGATTGAGTATTATTACAAGAACTTTAAACCTGCTGATTGGTTAAAAGAAAATGAATTTGAATTCAAATTCACCATTTGGGATGACAACGAAGAAACTGCAAAAGAAATTTATGCTGAAACTAAATGGTGTTACAAAACAAATTCTGAGGTAGAACACGAAACGAGTGTAATTACTCTTGCCAAGAAATTTGCACAAGGAAACAATTTAGAATTTTTACACATTAATTGACATTAAATTATTGAAAGTAGGACATTAATATATTTATTATAATAATGAAACCTATTATTCCAATATTTATACACATTCCAAAAGCAGGTGGAACATCTATCAAAATTATCGTTGAAAAATATAACAAAGACTTGCCTGATTGCTTGCATAAATATGTAACATTTTATTCAGAACAAGAAAGAAATTCATGTTTTGTTTTTTCTTTTACAAGAAATCCATACGATAGATTACTAAGTGCTCATAAGTATTTGACAAATGGATATGGTAATTTAGGCAATATAAAATTTGGAAAAACTTTATCATCGGATTTTAAATATTTTGTAAAACATCAATTAAATAATAATATGAATTGGTTGCATTTTTTACCAATGAAATTTTGGTTAGATGATGATATAGACTTTATCGGAAAAATGGAAAACTATGAACACGACTTCAATACAGTCTGCGATAAAATTGGAATTCCACAACAACAACTTCCACACAAAAACATAAGCAAGCATAAACACTACACCGAATACTATGATGATGAAACTCGTCAAATTGTTTCGGAAATATATGCAGAAGATATAGAGAGATTTGGGTATAAATTTGAGCAATAATCATTTGACATAAATCCATCTTCTTAGTACTATATTCTTTTAACATTAAACAGAAAGAATAATAAAATGGGACTAGATCAATGGGCATATTGTAGACCTCCTAGAAAACGCAATTCTGACGAGGATGAGCATCTTGAGGAGTGGAGAAAGCATAATCGTTTACAAGGATATATGGAGCAACTATGGGAATCAAAAGGATGTCCTGTTCCTGCTACTTCTTATGACGAAGACGAAGACGAAGAGGATGAAGACGATTGGTCAAGTGGTGGATTCAATGGAATTGAACTTCAATTAACAAAAGAGGATATTGAATGGCTAGAAGAAGCAATTAAAAACCAAGAGTTACCAGAGACATCAGGTTTTTTCTTCGGAAATGATTCTTACACATGGAATGAAGAAGGATATGCAGAGGATAAAATTCAAGAGAATTATTATTACAAACAAATGGATTTGCAGTTTGTTGAAACAGCAAAAGAAGC
>Ga0222717_10003095_pt1 | contig 12639 bp, 4 predicted proteins | sample C33_18DmetaG_FD_165053 | JGI IMG/M metagenome (GOLD analysis project Ga0222717, IMG submission 165053) | Estuarine water microbial communities from San Francisco Bay, California, United States - C33_18D | ecosystem: Environmental > Aquatic > Marine > Unclassified | place: USA: California...
GTCTCTTGAAGGCTTCCATGCCGACGTGGCAATGCGGAACGTTTTGGCGCGGGTGGGTCGAGATTGTCGAACTGGGGCGGCCGGAATTCCGTTTTTTCTAGCGATTCGTAGATAATTCCTGAATACATCATTAAGCAATGCATCATTGGCTCATGGATAAGCCACCTAGGGAACTTGTGGCGGCGTCTTCGAAGCCGCTGGTGCTGGCCGTTCTTGCGCAGGGCGATAGTTACGGCTACGCGATCATTCAGGAGGTGAAGAAGCGTTCGGCCGGGCAGCTAGAATGGACCGATGGGATGTTGTATCCCGTGCTTCACCGGTTGGAACAGGAAGGACTGATCCGGTCGTTCTGGAAAAAATCGGAGACGGGCCGAGACCGAAAGTACTACCGCATCGAGCGAGCGGGACGAAAGGCCACGGAGAAGCACATGAGGGAGTGGCGTGCGGTGAACGGGGCGTTGGAAGGCCTCTGGGAAGGAGGTGTGGCATGTTCGACTTAGACAAAGCCCTCGCTTCTTGGCGCGAGACGTATGCACGGAACGATTCGATTGATCTCGATAGCCTGACAGAACTCGAGAACCACCTGCGTGACGAGATTGATGCCCTCATGGACCAGGGGCTCTCTTCTCAAGAGGCGTATGAAGAAGCCTGCGCTCAGTTAGGGCAAGAGTCGACGCTGAATGCGGAGTATGCCAAAGTGCATCCGGACGTGTCGTGGAAGCGCCGAATGCTTGCGATGCTCGTTGGTTACATGTCAGTGGGCGTCTTGTTGAGTGCGGCTGGTATGATTACCTCTCTGTTTGAACGCGTGCTTTGGCACTTCGGTTTGGACAAGGTGGTTTGTTCGTTGCCGTGGTCTGTGTATGTGGAAAACAGTGCTTTTCGTGCCACGAGCACGGAAGCTTCTGCCGATATCATTAGATGGGATGAGGTGAGTTTGGCAACGCTCCTCACGGCAGGTGTTCGTGCTGTGGCCCTTGGGATGATTGTGTATTTGATCTATCGCTGTTTACATGGGCGTGTGGGCTGGCTCAGCAAACTTCTTGCGCGCTGCCGTTCAGCACCCGATCGTTTGGTCGTCTCGCTAATCGTGTTGGGAACTCTGTTGTCCCAGGTGGTCGTTGGTCGTGCTTGGTACTTTCGTTTAGTCCAGTTTCTTTCAAACGGCAACGGCAGCTCTAAGTTCGGCATGGAGATGAGGATGAACGGAGAGGCGGCGATTTCACCCGTGACGATTTGGATTCAGCCATTGGCCTATTGTTTGATCGCTTGGTTTGCCTTCCAGGCTTACCGGAAGCCGCAGCTCTCTGGGAGATATGATGTGCTGCCCACCGCAATCTGCGGTTTTCTGATAGGTTCTGTTCTTGTGAGAATGACGTCCTTTCTGAACAGCCTGATTATGGTCAACTTCGAACTAGCAGAAACGGGGTTCAACCAGGGAGCGCCTTTGGCTCCTGCTGTCTACGTGTTCTCTTTGTCCGTGGTCGCGGGTGCATTCGTCTTGGCGATTTCTGGGCGAGGGTTTCCTACGTTGAGAAGGTTCTTAACTTCTCTGCCTCGGAGACCTTACCTGGTGATGACCTCATAGATCTTTATTCACTACGCGCTCCTGCCTGTCAGCTTGGTGATGGGCTTTACGGGGCTTGGTCATGGATCGTCACTGGAGAATGAAGTTTTGCTACCCTTGTTTGCGTTCCTGGTGTTACCTTGGGTGCCGTTTGAGCCCTTTATGCATTTTCCCGTGAGCGGGCTCATCTTCTCTGCCGCGTTGATGGCTGTTGCGGTATTGCTAGGACTGGGCACAAGGCCATCCTCGACCACATCGTCGCGACCAGCCACGTTGGCTTAGCCGCTCGATGTGCAAGTGTGATCTATTTGACTACGGAGCCAGTATTCCGTATACTGTATTCGCCAAAGGAGGGGCTGTCGGACCCTATCGTGGAGTCTCGCAACGATGCGGTACCTTGAGAACTGGCTTCAGGGGAGGTGCGGGAGGATTCGCTCGACATCCGGGAAGGATCTCGCTGGGATAACAGGTCATCCCTATGAAGAAGCTATTCACCTTTCTAGTCTTGGCGTTCGCCCCCTGCGCCTGGTCTCAAACGGTGGTGATCAATGAGATTCACTATCATCCGGCTGATCCTACCGAATTCGTTGAGTTCGTGGAGCTACACAATCCAACCGATGGAGCGATTGATCTGTCGGGTTGGTCGTTTACGGAAGGGATTGAGCACGTCTTTCCTGAAGGCTCTGCGATCGACGCGGATGGGTATTGGGTCCTTGCGCAGGACGAGGGTGCTTACAATCGCAAATTTGGATCGATCTTTACCGGTGGGGTGAAGGCGAAGGGAGCGTGGGAGAGCGGAACGCTTTCGAATAGCGGAGAGACCCTGACGCTCCGCAATGCCGAGAATGTGGTGGTCGATAAGGTGAACTATCAGGATAACTTTCCTTGGCCGGTGGGAGCCGACGGCGGGTCAGACGATGACAATGATCTGAGCATGGAGTTGATGCATCCAGGTTTGGACAATGGGCTTTCTGGCCATTGGCGAACGAGTGTGGAACCGACGCCTGGCAAAGTGAATAGCGTGCTTACCGAGAATCCTCCGCCTGCAGTGCGCCAAGTGGAGCATCTTCCAGATCAACCTAAGTCGGGTGAGACGGTGGTCATCAGTGCGAAGGCGACTGATGTTGATGGTGTGGCTCGAGTGATGTTAGAATTGCAAGGGTTAAAGCCGGGTGAATACCTGCGTCTGTCGGATGATGCGTATGCGTCTTCATGGGAATCCGTTCCTATGAATGATGACGGCACGGGTGGCGATGCCGTGGCTATGGATGACATCTATTCAGCCACCGTACCTGTCGCCATTGTGGCGCATCGAAGTTTGGTGCGTTATCGCGTGGTTGCCGAAGATGCGGTGGGGAACGTGGTGAGGTTGCCTTATGAGGATGATCCTTCGGCCAATCGCGCCTTCTTTGTCTATGATGGCGTGCCCGCTTGGAGCGGTTCACCCGAGCCTGGCAGTGTGCCGAAGCGGACGTTCACTTCTGAGGAGATGACGGTGTTGCCGGTGTATCATTTGATTGCTGACAACGCGGATGTGGAGCGTTCGCAATACCGTCAGGGAAGCGAGAATGTTCGTTTTCTCGGTACGATGGTCTACGACGGGCGGGTGTATGATCACGTCGAATTTCGCGTTCGGGGCGAGTTCTCAACTTATCAGAGTGGCAAGAATAAGTGGAAGTTCTTCTTCAATCGCGGGAATAACTTTCGGGCGAAGGACAACTATCGCATCGCCTATCCGGGAGGCTTTCGGGTGATGAACTTTACAGCGTGTGCTTCCCCTTGGGTGCCGGCAAATCGTGGGATGGCGGGCCTGGATGAAACGACGGCCTTTCGTCTCCAGGCACTTGCGGGTGCTCCCACACCCAAGTTGCATCACCTGCACTTTCGGGTGATCGATGATGCTGATGAAGCCCCTGGCAGTGATCAATATGGTGGGGATCTCTGGGGACTCTATTTGGTTCAGGAGACTCCGGATGGACGGATGTTAGATCGCTTGGGTTTGCCTGACGGAAGTACCTACAAGATCGAAGGTGGCAATGGTGATCAGAAGCACCAAGGGCCTGTGGAGAGTAACTATGGCGCGTTTATCAGTCAGGCACGGCGAAGCCAGCCTGTAGAGTGGTGGCGGGAGAACATGAATCTATCACATTACTATGGTTTCCGTGCAATCAATCGTGCGGTGGGAAATATTGATATTCGTGAGGGGTGGAATCATTTCTTTTATCAGAATCCCAACGGGGTGTGGTCGCCGGTGCCTTGGGATTTGGACATGACGTTCATGCCGGAGACGCATTGGAGTGGGACGATCGATGCGAAGGCTTGTCTGAATCAGGATGAGATCGCGATCGAGTATGCGAACTTCTGTCGGGAGCTGCTGGATCTGCTGTTAGAAGATGGCACGGCGGGTGGTGGCCAAGTGGGATCGGTGGTTGAGGAGAATTTGCAGTGGGTGGGAAGCCGAAAGGATTGGATCGATGTGGCGGCGATCACTAAGGCTGGAAGTAAGGCAACGGTTGTCACTGCAAGTGCGCATGATTATGCGACGGGGGATCTGGTGTCGATTATGGGTGTGGCCGCTAGTGGCTACAATGGCGATCATGAGATCACGGTGGTGGATCCGACGATGTTTACGATCAAGGTATCGATCTTCTCTTCGGCGCCGAGTTCGGTTGATGGCGTGCAGGTGGGCGCGTCTGCAGGTGGTGGTTCTGTGTGGGCAGAGATCGATCTGGCGATGTGGAACAATCATCCACGGACGACAGGCGGTCACACGGGCAACTTCTACGCGAACCCGACGACTCAGGGCTTTCGGGGAGGTGACTTGACGCGAACCTTGCTGACGGCGGATGTGTCAGGATTTGCTGAGTATCTTAAGGCGTTCACGACAAATACCGATCCCGATGATTTCAGCGTGGGAGATGGAGATCAGCGTGGCTATGGCTATAATCATGTTAGAGAAGAGGGGGATGATGGCAATGCGCCTGATCGGCCGACGATCAGCTACACGGGGGCGGATGGGTATCCGGTGGAGGGTCTGACATTCATCTCAGGCGAGTTTTCTGGTGGGACGATTTTTAAGAGTCAGGAGTTTGTGAGTATGCAGTGGCGACTTGGGGAGATCTACAATCCCTCAACGCCGAATTATGAAGTAGGGACTCCTTGGCGCTACGAGATCGAGGGTGTTTGGGAGAGTGATCTTGTGGACGAGATCACGGAAGAAATGACGATTCCTACCAATGTGGTGCGTCCGGGGTATACATATCGTGCCCGGGTGCGCCATTTGAATCAGCGGGGTGGTTGGAGTCGCTGGTCGGAGGCGGTGGAGTTTGTGGCCGGGACACCGGATCTGAGTGTGTATGATTCTCTGGTGATCACGGAGTTGATGTATCATCCGGGAGCGCCAAGCGAGGCGGAGCTGGCTGCGGGATTCCGTCGGGAAGACTTTGAGTTCGTGGAGCTCTACAATGCGGGGAGTGTGCCGCTGGATCTTGAGCCTGTCCGTTTCACCAAGGGTGTGGACTTTGACTTTGTGTCGGGGGCTGTAGTGACACTGGCACCTGAGGCGACGGTGTTGGTGGTGGGTAATGCGGAGGCCTTTACGGCGCGTTATGGTGCTGATCCTTTGGTGGCGGGTGTTTACTCTGGCAGATTTGCTAATGGTGGGGAGCGGGTGAAGCTTTCCTTTGGGGCAGGTACGCCGATTGCCGAGTTTAGCTATGATGACAGCGATGGCTGGCCGACGGAAGCGGATGGCGATGGGCGATCGTTGCGTTTACGCGATGTGATTGGACACGGCGATCTTTCGATGGCGGACGCGTGGTTGGTGGGCGAGGTCGAGGGTTCTCCGGGGAGTGTGTCAGAAGGGCCAACGGCACCGAGCATGGATTCGGATGGCGATGGCGTTTCTGATGAGAGCGAAGCGCTTGCGGGTACCGATCCTAACAATCCGGCAGATTATTTCCGTCTCACTTCGGTGCAACGGTCAGCTAGGGAGATCGATCTTCGATGGTCGAGTGTTGAGGGAAAGACCTATGAAGTGAAGTATGCGCCTGCTCTCGATGCAGATTGGCAATCTGTTGGCACGCTGATGGCTGTGGGTGCCAAGTCGACTCTGAAGGATGAGGACGCGACGAGGGTTCAACTTGGCGCGGGATTCTATCGCGTGCAGGTGCGGTGAGCGTTACTCAAGGTCGATTCGCAATCGGGCGTAGTGTGCGTTGGTTGCCCTGGCATTGCTGCGGAAAACTAGGGTTTCATTTCCGTTTTCAATGATACTTTCAGGGGAGCTGTCGCTGCTTTGCCAGGTGATGAGCTCTTGGCTTAGTTCCATGGACCAAGTGGCGGTGCGATTGCTTAACGCGCTTGGGCGTGTCCATTGGATTTCAATGATGTTGTCCTCTCTTACGAGTGCGGTGATCCGTGGGAGGGCGCGCGGGTCTTGGGGATCTGTACCTGAGAGGAATTCTAGGATATTGGCCATGCCATCGCCGTCGGGATCGGCGGTGCTGCCGGAGATGCTGGCGTTTGTGCGTTCTGCTTCTGAGAAGTGGGTGTGTTGCCAAGTCTCGAGTGGGGTGAGATTGCGAGTGAACGCTGGTCGCACTGTGAAGTTGCCGGTCATGACGAGGTTGGCGGGATTGCTGGTGCCTGATAGTGCTCCGGTCCAGCCGGTGAACTGAAAGCCGTCTTCCGGAAGGGCTGTGAGTGTCACGCTGGTGCCGTCGATGTGTTGGCTTAGGTTTGGTGACAGAGTCACAGTGCCACCCGTGGTTGGTTCTAGGGTTAGGGGCCAGACGTTGACGAAGGTCGCGGTGACTTGTTGGTTGGCATCTAGTGTCAGGGTGATGGGGGATTCGGTTCCGCTCGCGGCGCCGCTCCAACTTTGGAAGATGGCGCCAGTGGATGGCGTGGCGGTTAGCGTGATGGTTTCTCCGAGGGCGTAGTCGGCTTGCTGCGGGTTTGCGTTTACGCTGCCATTTCCGATGATCTCGGTGGTGAGTGTGAATCGCGGTTGTTGTTTGAACGTGGCGGTGACACCTGTGTCAGTGTTCATCGTGACGATGAGTGGGGCCTCCGTGCCACTGGCGTCACCGCTCCACTGCTCGAACTCCCAGCCGGGGTCGGCCTGGGGAGTCAACGTGACCGTTTGGCCAGCAGTGTAGCGATCGGATTGTGGAGAGGCTGTCAGGGTGCCTTGGCCTACGGTTTTGAGGTTGAGTGAGAAGTCCTCGATGGGAACCTCGGTTTCGAGGCGGCCGGGTGTGCCGCCGATCTCTTGGCTGGCCGTCCATTGTGTTGCATTGGTGGGGGCGTCTGGGGCCAAGGGATCGATCAAAGTGAGGGATTTGCCTGCGCCGTCCGCTTCGAGGGGCCACGGGGCTTCGTCCACGTAGGCAAGACTCTGGATGGTCTGACCATTGCCGCCGCGCAGCTCGATGGTTTCGCCGGCGTTGGAGAGTTGGGTACCGAGTTGGAAGGTGCCGACGATGGGGATCTCCGAGCCGTAGCGGTTTTTAAAGGCCGCGCGGTCCTCGACCAAGACGACACTTTCTCTGGGCCCGATTTCGAGAAAATACGCATGACGATCGGTTTCAAACTCGACACCGCTCGCGAAACTTGTGCCTAGCAAATGCACGTTTTCCGTGGCGCTGATATTGGTGATTTCGATGAACTCGAAATCACTCTTCCGTTCATGACCCGCAGCCATTTCAGCATCGGTTGGCGCGCTTGGATGGTAGTGAACTTCGGTGATGCGCAAGTTTGCCGAGTTGGCAGCCACGCTACCGACCAGAAACGCACCCTCACTCAGCGGTGACCATTCACCGTTGCGTAATGTCCTGGCCCGAATTTGTGCCGATTCGGTTAAGGTTATCGGCGTTTGATAGATTTGGGCTGTTTCTGCAATCTCACCGGCGCTGGCATCGGGCTCATCGGAGACGATGAGTGTAGGCCAGATTAATAGGTCGCTACTGCTCGTTCCACGATTCAGGCCATGGATGGCCAGCACATTGGTGCCATTTCGCAAGGCACCCAGATGCTCGCTGACATTGAAGCTTGCGAATTCTACGGCATCGTTGTCGCTGTGACTCGTGCTGGCATTGGTATCATAATCCAGGAAGGTGCCCACGTTTCCTGGCGCATTGGCGCGGGCAATCTCGGTGCCATTCAAGTAGGCGACAAAGCCATCGTCGTAGCGGATGCCTAGCTCAAGCGAACCGAAGCTTTCCACGGCACTCGCATTAAACGGCACGCGTAGGTAGAGCGTTTCCTGTCCGTTATCATTGACCTCGCCTCCGAAATCCAAGGCGTTGTCTATCAAATCTACATAGGCGCCATTGTTGCTTTCTTCATAACCTGCTCCCTCAGTGCCACTGGTCCAGCCATCGTGATTGAAGGTGCGGGTCATCCAGGTGGATCTCTGGCTATTATCTTGCGGCACGGCGGCAAACTTGGTCGCCGTTTCGGTGACTAATCGGGTGGTCGTGCTGGGATCGGCTTCTTCTAACAACGGTTTGCGAGGGTCGCTTCCATCGAGTGTGTAGTAGATGACGCCTCCTGAGCTGCTGGCGAGCTGCAGCGCGGTGTTTTGATCCACCACTCCGGGGCTGGGCGATAGCATGGGTGGCTCCGTGTCTGGATACCAACCGCGATTGCGAAATTGTTCTAGCACAACGCCTGTTCGGCGAGGAAAGTAATTGTAAAAACTGTTCCCCGTGGCTGTTCCGAGCAATTGATCGCGCACGCGCAGCCAATCGAGCCGCGTGTAGGGATTCGATCGGCCATTGTCGCCCCAGCGCGCGGATTCGATCCGGCTCAATAAGTCGACGACATTGGCGCGACGCATGTAGGCGGTCACCACGTTGGCTGGTGTGAGGACACCGTCTCCGTGGAAATGCTGATGCACGCGATCGGCGAAGAGTAGACGGAATTCAGGATTAGCGATGAGATTGTGGAAGACTTCGGTTGGCCCATTACTATCATTACGACTAGTGACATCGTGGTTGGTGCTCTCCATGCAATGCTCGGGATCCCAACTGTGGTAATGCCATTTGCCATCGGCCGACACCCGGTTGTAAGAGGCATACCAGTTCTGATGTGCCCAGTCCGTATTGCCTACGTAGTAGTTGGCTAACATATAGGCGATGAAGTTCTCGATATCCAGCACTTCGGTCACGGCGATGTAGTTGGCAGGGCTGCTCATCGAGCGCCTGGTGCGTGACAGCATGTCACGGTAGTTTGCATTGCTGCCGGAGACCACGGTGCCGATCCGATGCTTCATGACGTCGTAGTCGCCGTTGTCGCCACCCAGATACTCAGCGGCGAAGTTGTCATCGGGCCGTTCATGCAGCTCGGTGATGCCCCAGAGAACGCCATTGATGTAGAGCAAGCAGTGGTGGCCTTCTGGAGAAACGCCGCCCATCAAGATGTGCAGGTCGGCCGGAAACTGGTCGTGCGTGTATTGCGCGCGATCCCGTTGATCGGCGCGTCTGTTGTAGTGCCAGACATTGTTTAGCCGATGATCCAGTATTAAGGTGTCAAAGCGATCGGTGCGCTCATTGCCAAATAGTGGGAAACGTAGGTCCTTGGTGAACTTTAGTCGCATAGACAGCTTGTCCGATTTCCAACGGCCTGTACTGGAACCTCCTACAATCCGGACGGTGCCTTCTATTTGAAAACCTTCGGCTTCATTAGGGTGGTCTAAGTCACTGTTAGGATTGAGATACTCTATCGAGGTTGGTCGGTCGACGCCTTCACCGGCGATGTAGATGCCTCCATTTCCGAACATGCTGTCCCAATCCATGGTCAAGGATACGGTGGGCACGCGAAGGAAATCCGCGGTCTCTGGCCGAATCTCCGGGTTGCTGTGATTCACAATGCTAGGGTCCATTTCGAAATCTGGTCCGGCATGACCCCAGTTTGCATGGGCGGGCACGGTTGCGTTGCTCTGCTGCAAGACGGCGTCGCGGAAGAGGTAGGTGTGCGTGTCGATATTGCTAGATTCGAAACCTATTTGCACAGCCATCGCGCGCACGTTGGTCGTGGTGGCAATGTCAATGTTTGCAATGGGTGGCGTGTTGGGATTGGCGGCCGCTACGCGGGTGCCGCGACGTGGTGAGTTCGAGGGTGGGCTCCCATCAGTCGTATAAATGATAGTAGAGCCTGGCGTGGCGCAGGCGATGGTGAGTGTGAATGGTGCGTCGTAGAATCCGCGATCGACCGAGAACTTAGTGTCGCGTACAAACCCCGCGACAGAGTTGGCGCTGTTCGGTGCGCCCGGGGTGGGCATGCGGAAATAGCCGTTGGTGAATGGAGGTTCTGTGCCTGTTAGCCCAAAGGAAACATCTTCGCGCTGGCGATCGAGGTTCTCATAGGCATGCACGACTTCCGCTCCTCCCGCGGCTATCGGCTTGCTGAGAGCAATAAACCCGCCGGCGGCACGATCGAGCCGGAAGTTCGTATGCCAATCCGCGCTCACTGTGCGGTCTTTGCCTGAGGCAGAGATAACGAAGAAAGATCTTGGAGCCATGGTGAAGCCTGGCAACGACCATTTGGTGAGTTGGTTAGCATCATTAGAAAGAAACCATCCCGAAACGTCAACCGGTGCTTCGTTAGGATTCCACAATTCGATCCAATCCGACGAGTCGCCGTTCTCATCTGTGCGGGTGGTTGCATTGGACGCCATGAATTCGTTGATGACCACTTCTTGTGAGGGCTTGAATTCGGGCTGACTTTCCGCATTGTTAGGATCGGATCCTGCGCTGACTTCGACGCCATCACTGAAGCCGTCGCCATCCGTATCCGGCTTGCTGGGACTGGTGCCATGGGTCATCACCTCGGCGAAGTCATCGAGCACATCCTGATCCGTGTCGTGGGCCAAGGGATTCGACCCGTGCAAGTTTATTTCGGCGCCATCTGTCAGTCCATCTTCATCGGTATCGACCAGCAAAGGGTCCGTCTCATGTTGATTCACTTCCTCGCCATCGCTCAGGCCATCGTTGTCTGTGTCTGATAGGTTTGGATCCGTCTCCTGACCATACTCCTCATCATTGGCTAGACCATCACTGTCTGGATCGTCGCTGGCGGACTGGCTCAAGTTGCCAAATTGAGTCTCTTCCCAGTCATCCGGTAGGCCATCGTCGTCGCTGTCTGGCCCAGTCGGCCCCACGCGCAAACTTGGTGCCACGACCAAAGAAATCATGTTAGAGCCACCCACGCCATTGTTGCGCACGGTCACACTGGTGCGATTTGCTAGCAGAAACACCGAATAGAACTGGTTCAAGCCTTGTCCAGCACCGACGGAATCCCCGCCCTCATCGACTCCCGTGTAATCAGCAGCTCCGCCAGGCGAAATGCTAGTGTTTACACGCTCCCAACCGCCATCGATCACCCATTGCAGGGTGCCGCCTAACGAAGGATCTGTCCCATTCGAGCTCGATGTGTTTCCGCTCGGTCCATTGACACGATTGTCGACCAAGAGGTAAAAGTGCGACGTCACATCGGACACCACTTCTGCGCTGTAGGTGTCCTGATCCCTGGCGTTGTTCGCGAAACGGACATAGTCATGCCCTAACAAATATTCTGGCAATGCCACGATCGTACCGCCGCCTGTGGCGAGACTAGTTCCGTTGAAGGCCGCGCCATTGTGTTGGTGTGTGCGATCCGAGAAGGTCAACGCATCCTCTCCAAAGCCTGGTGCGATGACGGCTGGAGCATCGCCTCCGAGTCCAGATTCATTAACTTCTGTGATATCGGCCTGAAGAAGACAGGTCGGCAGAGCCATGACCATTAGCGCCAGGCAGCGCGGGATTGAGAAGTTGAGGGGCATGCCTACAATTTCGGCGCAATTCGTCTCAGGGTCAACGGGGCGAGAACTGCACCGCTGGCTGTCAGATATGCATGGGAGTGGAGCGCTCAGATGGAGCGATTACAATGGCTTGAGATCTGGGAGGCACATGAAGTCCATTTTACGGAACCTAGTGATAGGTGGAACGGACAACGACTTGATGACTCTTTGTAAAAGTAAGCTTTGTGCGTTCCGGCTGACCAACAATGGGGCCGCTACAGTGATGACTGCCGATGCCGTCATGATCGGAGCTCGAGTTGGGCGATCAAGAGTTCCAAGGGTTGTTCCTTCAAGCCAAAGGGCTCGAAAGGTGGCCGACGGAAAGGCTCATCGGTGATTACTGCTCTCAGCTTCAGGCTGTGGAGTTCTACGGGTGGATTTGTCTAGTGCTTTAGCTTCAGTCTTGCCCGAAAGATCTGCTCCGAGAGACGGTGGGTGGAGGACGAAGAAGCAGGCGGTGTCGACGAACGGAATCCGGACTTTGTGAAATATTTCACAAATTGATCTTGCTAAGGAATCAGCCGTGTTTTAAACGGGAAAACTCGATTGCGCGTCCGTTTAGGAAACGCTGTCAAACGCCGAACCGACCAGAGCTTTTTAACGCATGTTCTCTTCCTTAGGAGACCTTCCAGTCACCGCTTTCCAACTCGCGAGCGTGCCGATTTCGGCTCAGCCCCTCGTCGAGCCGACGGGCCTGCTGGCTGCCTTGACGAATTCTGTCTTTGTGGCGCTGATCGTCATGGCGATCATCTATTTCTTGGTGCGCGCAGGGACGAAGAGCCCCACGCTGATTCCCGGACCGGTGCAGAATGGTGTCGAGTTCGTCTTCGAATTTCTTTATAATCAGGTCGAGCAGGTTGTGGGACCTAAGGTGGCTCCAAGAGCCTTTCCCTTGCTCTGCACGATCTTTGTCTACGTCTTGGTAGCAAACTGGTTTGGCTTGCTTCCCGGGGTTGGAACGATCGGCATCGGCCATGAAGGCACTCAGATGGGCTTCTTAGGGTTGTCCGCAGAGCCTAAGATTCCGCTGCTGCGTCCTGCAACGGCAGACATGAACCTCACCTTGGCGATCGCGATGTGCTCGATGGTCGTCTGGTTCTACATCACCATGGTGGAAACGGGGCCTGTTGAGTTTGTGAAGCACATCTTCGCACCCAAGGGTGGTTTGACTGGGGCCATGAAGTTCGTTCTCATTCCCATCTTCCTCTTTGTGGGCGTGATTGAAGTG
>Ga0222717_10003096_pt1 | contig 12638 bp, 14 predicted proteins | sample C33_18DmetaG_FD_165053 | JGI IMG/M metagenome (GOLD analysis project Ga0222717, IMG submission 165053) | Estuarine water microbial communities from San Francisco Bay, California, United States - C33_18D | ecosystem: Environmental > Aquatic > Marine > Unclassified | place: USA: California...
CGGATAGTATAGATGTAGAAGATCAACGTCAAGTGTTGATTTTCAAGGTTTAATTTTTGTGTAGTGCTCTTGTATTAATTTAAGTATTAATACGATAAGATACGTCTTGTAAGTAGGCTACAACTTAATAATTAAAACTTAATATAAATAGTTCTTATTTATTATAAAAGTTTCTTTATTTTGTAAATTAAATGACACATTTAGTGTAATTAGTCGGATACTAAAAAAGAGTATTTTAGACAATTATATCTAAATGTTTAAGCAAGTTATTAAATCGAACGGATTTATCGATATAACTTCTTAATAGTAGTGTGGGGAGGTAAGTAGCAAAAAAGCGCAAATTTAACGGTTTTACGTGTATGGCGCAATGAATGCGAATTTTTTATTTTTATTTTAACAGTATATTACAAATTTTTTATTTTTTTATTTCAAGTTAGTGTTTAAAGTTTTTAAACACCAAATTGTTTAATTATTGTATAATAATTTATTAACTTCAGCGACATATTTAGTCATTGATTCTTCTTTAGATAGTCCTTCTTTTGATTTCCAGGCATCCCATTTAGCACGGGCTTCTAATTGAACTGCCCATGGTTGAGATGTATTTACATTACCTACAGTTGATTGTTTATACAGTGAATATAGTTCGAGTAATTTATTGTTATCTGGTTTTTCACTGAGACTTTTTACCATTTCAGCGGCGTTTTTGAAATTTTGTTCTAATTCGGACATTATATATAGATTATAGATAATTTATCTATTATTTATACTTATACTTATTTATTTTACACAATCAACAATGATTGACATGGGACGACATGGATTTCTAATTCTTTCATCAAAATCAGGTGTTCTTTTAATAAAACCTAATTTATAATCTATTTTTTTTAATATACTATTACCTTCTTCATTATAGTAATGTAAATAATTTATACTACTATTAGAATTATTAAATAGAGTATTATCTAGTAAATTTTTAACAGATTCATATTTAGGAAACCATACATGTCCTCCATTAATGACTTTATTATTTTTTGAATCATAATTACCACCACCACCAGCATCAAATATAATATTGCCATCTTTATCTTTTAAAGAACGGTTATATAACACATCACATCTATAATCAGGCATTGATAATCTAAATAAACCTCCATGTTTTAAAACCCTATATATTTCATTTATAGTAGCCTTTAATTTACAATATTCAATATGTTCCATAACATCTTCAGATTGAACAATATCTACACTATTATCTTTTAAATCAAATTTATTAGTAATATCATGTCGTATATGATAATTATCTGATCTATATAGACTTAACCCGATTGAAGATATTTTTGTATAATTTTGATTAATAGTTGGTAAATCACCACAGTATAGATATATATTACTATTTTCTTTTATATCCTCAAATTTCATTATATATTATTGTAATCTAAGCTCTAAGCATTAAATAAAAATTTAATTCAGTTAATAATTTATCTTTTTTTTATACTTATTTATTTTACAGATTTCATTTGAAAATATTCACAAATTAAATTATTACACCTTTGAACATTTAAAACGCCGTTTTATTTATTAAAGTTCCATTAAAATCATAAAGACACCAATTGTTTATAACATAGATTTCATTAATTGTATTTCCTTTTCTTGCGTATCAATTATTTCTTTCGCTAATTTTTTTAATTTGGGATTACTTGTTTTATCATATATTTTATGAGATGTTGTTAAAGCTGTAGAATGATGACTAATCATTCTTCTTAACCATTGTTTATCATCAACTAAAAATTGTTGTCGTAATAATAGTATTGATACGCCAATTGATAAAATAATTCCAACTGAGAAAACGAACATATTAAAATGCCCCATTGATAAATAATGAATAATCTCGTGAGCCCATATCATATTTGAAGCCATTAATAAACCACCATAAAATAGTGTTTGTGAAATATACAAGTCAGAAACTCTATATGCTAATATATTCATAGGATTGAATAGCATACCAATAATTACCATTACGATAAACATAATAATTTGTCTTTTAAATAAACTAGATTTCATTTATACATAATACAAATATAAAAATCGGCGCTTTAAATGTTCAAAGGTGTAATATTTATATAATTTGAGTATATATATATGATAATATTAATTGGATTGCCAAAAAGTGGAACTTCTTCATTTCAATATCTTTTTGAATTATTAGGAAAAAAGTCATATCATTGGACTAAAAAAGGACAGCATATTGGAATGATGATATATAAAAACAAAAAAGATAATAAACCGTTGTTGAATGACTTTTGTGATACTGAGATTATTACCCAGATGGATGTTTGTATAAGTGAAAATATTAGTTATTGGCCACAGATAGTAGATTATGAACAGTTGCATACAGAAAATCCAGATAGTGTTTTTATTCTAAATAAAAGAGATCCAACAAATTTATTGAAATCATTCAAAAAATGGGGTAAATTGGATCAAAGATTATATAAATATAGTCCCGAAATTGTGAGTAATAAAACTGATGAGGGATTTATAGAATTTGTCGAGAAATTCTATAAAGATGTACAAAATTACTTTTCAAAATATCCAACATCTAAATTTATAACATATGATATTGAAAATGATGATATTAAAAAACTTGAAAAATATATAGATATTAAAAATATTACAAAAATGCCGCATAAAAATAAAAAATAATATATTATATATAATTAATGGAACCATGGTTAGCTTCAAGCGATAAAGTAATGTTTTATAAATATTTAGATAAATCAAATATATATTTTGAATATGGTTCAGGAGGGTCTACCAATCAAGCAGCAATTAGAACTAATATAACAAAAATATATTCTGTTGAAAGTGATTTAATATGGCATAATAAATTGAAAACAATTCTTAAAGATTATAATCATATTGATTTTATTTATAATGAAATGGGTACAAAACCAAATGACTTGGGACATCCTGGACCTAATAGCACTCCTGAACAAAGAATAAATTATAGTAATCACATAAAATTAATAAATGAAGAAACAAAGAAAAAAATTGATTTAGTAATGATTGATGGTAGATTTCGTGTAGCTTGTTGTTTAAAATGTTTTGAAGTAATTGATGACAATTGTGTAATTGCGTTTGATGATTTTTTAAATAGACCTCATTATCATGTTGTATTAGATTATTATGATATTATAGAAAAAACACGAGATAATAGAATGGTAATATTAAAGAAAAAACATAATATTAATTGTGTTCCTAATAAATTAATAACAAAATATGAATTAATTAAAGACTAATATTAAAAGTAAGGCATATATTCTATTATGAAGATATATACATTACAAGACAAAGTAAATTTTACCATCCAGCATGATTTAAATGCTTTATTTTAATCTGTGGTAAGCGTAAAAATTTATTAATATTACTCTTTTTTCTCTCAGCTTTATTACTACTTAGTTTATTATCAATATAATTTGTTAGGAAATATTTTTCATCTTGGGTAAACATATGTCTACAATTATGAACCAAATATTCTGGAAACTGTTGATATAATTTATCGGGATATCTAACAGATTTTACTCTAATATCGATATTTTTTGTTATTTTACTTGTAATATGTGGATCCCAATTATCACTCTTTGTTATTTCATCCCATATCCTAAACGGATTATTTTTAAAGTAGATTCGTCCAATTTTTCGAACCGCATTTTTCATCCTAATTAATCTATATTTATAAACAACTTCATCTTTTAGTGTTTGTGACATAATCTTAAGATCTAAAATATCAAGAAGACTTGATAAATGATAGTGAATATCGCCAGGAACTGTTTTTAACGTTACTAACATTATATTGATTTAATTTCAAAAATAATTAAATTAATATATCAAATTTAATCTCAATCAGATAGATCTATTAGCTGTTTTTCTGTATCTCCAACTACAATAGGTTCTTCGACGGCACCTTCTGATTCAGAATCGGTATCAATTAAAGACATTGCGTGTTGTTGAGCCATTAATGCGGTTTTAACATATTCCGGAGTATGTTCATCATCAACAGGAACTGATTCTACTACCTCTACACTTTCTGTTGCGGGTTCTTCTTGGACTACAGTTTCTTCAGTAGTTTCTACAACTTCTTCTTCAACAGCTTCTACAACAGCTTCAACAACTTCTTCTTCAGTGTCTTCTACAACAACTTCTTCAACAGCTTCTTCAACAACTTCTTCAACAGCTTCTTCAACAATAGCTTGTTGGACTACAACTGGTTCAGGTTCAACAAATTTAGGTGTTATATCTCCTTCATGATTATAACAATTTAATACTCGAGCAGATGCTTCTGTCACATTTCCAGACCATTTAGGCAACCAATAATAAGGAATGATTTCGTCATTGTTAGGATAATGTTTATTAAAAACATTTCTAAACCATAGACTTTCTTTTGATTTAGGAGGATTTAATTGATATTTCATAGAGCATTCGTCTAATTCTTTATCAGTAACTAATTTTTCGGCATGTTCTTGGATGATTTGGAACCATCCTCTGGTTTGACTTGAAACTCCATCAGACATACCTTCTTTAACTCGCCACAATACATCATGAGGTAACAAGTCCATACCATCGAATGCTTTTCGTAAAAGATATTTTTCAATCTTGTTATCACCTCCTGGAAGTTTTAATTCAGTTGAGATAGACATATAATAATTTAAAAATGCTTTATCTAAAAATGGAACTCTGACTTCCAATCCTGCTCCAGCAGTTGAACGGTCAGATCTCAATACATCAAAATATCTTAGGTCGGCTATAAGTCTTTCACATTCATTTTTAAAGTCATTATTTGTAGGAGCATTATGAAAATACATATAACTTCCCGATGCTTCATCAGAACCTTCACCACTAAATACAACAGTAACATCGGTGTTAGCTTTGATATATTTAGATAATAGATACATAGGCGTGCTTGCTCTGATAGTAGTAGTATCCCATGAACCTACTTGATATATAGTTTCTTCAATTGCGTCTAACATTTCTTTTTCTGTTAAAATTAATTCATGATGGTCAGTTCCTAAATGTTCTGCTACTTTTCTAGCATATTCAAGGTCGACACTGCCTTTTAATCCAACCGAAAATGTTTTAAGTGGAATATTAGTAAAACTTTTTGCCACCAGAGCTGTTATGAGACTGCTATCTAATCCTCCTGATAGAAGACATCCAACCGGTCTATCTGACAATAGTCGTTTTTCTACTCCTTTTGTCAAATATTCTCTAATTCTTTTGGTTATAATTGCTACGTTGTTTTCTTTTTTTTGAGCATAGCTATGATTATAGTATCTAATAGGTTTGAAATCATAAACTTCTGAATAATGTCCAGCAGGAAATTGGCTAACATCCCTATCGCAAATATCAACTAATGCTTTTAATTCACTACTGATACACATACTCCCAGACGAGTCTCTGCCATAATACATGGGTCTTACACCTATAGCGTCGCGTCCCATATATACTTTATCAGTATTATTATCTACGATAACAAATGAAAATACCCCATCAAGTTCTTTTATAGTTTTGTCAATACCAAATCTTTTATACATATGGACAATTATTTCGCAATCACTTGAGGACTTAATATTAAACCCGTAGGTTTCAGCTAATGCTTTCCAGTTATAGATCTCTCCATTACATATAATTGTAATATTCATATCTGAAGGATGATTAATAGGTTGATTACCACTTTCACTAAGATCATTTATACATAATCTATGAAATACTAAATATTTTGAATTATCTACCATTCTACTAACCGTATTATCTGGGCCTCTATCTCTAATTAACATGGCATTTTTTGTTAATTTAATCTTGAGTTCTTCACTGATGTTCTGTCTGCTGATATACGCGAAAATTCCACACATTTGCTTTATAAATAATATTTATAAAGAAAACTTTAACTAATTTTATATTATCTCGTAATTAATGTATTTCTTTTGACAATAAGGACACTTAAAAAGATTAATACCAGGTTTATTTAATATTTCTTTAATTGCTTCACGAAGACATGATGTGTGAAATATATGACCACATTCTAATTCTGAAAATTGCGTATGATTATCATCATAACATATTTTACATTCATAATCATGAATATATGTACTATATTTTCTATCCATATTACGATATCCTTCTCCTATTAATGTATTTAGGTAAGCTATCTCCTTACTTTTAAGGGAAACACTCTTAGTGCTTATTTTGAATCGTTTATATTTAATATCTTCTAAAATATCTTTCAATTTGAATTCATTATTTAGTTTATCATATATATCAGGTAGAACTCCTAAAGAATCATTTTTTAGATACAAACAGTCAATATTTATTATACTTGATAAATCTTTTTCAAAAAAACTTACATTATCTATTTGTAAATCGTTTATGAATATAATGTCTAATATATAACACTTATTATCTATCTCTATTTTGTAATTTACTATAGTATTTCTTATATAAGATAGTGTTAACGGAGTTAATATACTATGTGATATTATATATTTTGATATAGTTTTTTCTAGTATACTTCTCATTGATATTTTACCATAACAATTTATAACCCTTAATTCATCTGGTAGAGTATTTGTCATAAGTTGTCTTATAAATCTACCATAAATTGTAAAATCTAGATTAAAAAGACTATGACATACTTCGCTATTGAAAAAAGGATGATTGATGAAAGAAAAGCCCTCCATATTAATATATATATAAAATTATTATCACTAAAAATCCTACCTCTGTATAAAAATTTGATGATTATTGAAAAAATATGATAAATTTTACTATAATCGATGGATAATAATGATAAATCTTCGATATTAATTCAAAATAATACCCAAAAATCTAAAAAAAAGAAAAAAACTAAAAAACTCAGATGTAGTCATAAAGATTGCAAGAAATCATTAGGAATTATGCCATTCACATGTAAATGTAACGGTCAATTTTGTTCTAAACATAGAATGTCTTCTGATCACGATTGTTCGTTTAATTGGCACCAAGATGCCAAAAATCAACTCACTAATATATTAATGAAAGGTAAATCTACTGACACTCATGGATTAACCTCATATTAATTAATGTAATATTTTTTTTGAAAAAAGAATTATAACTACCATGGCACTTAGTAGTGAATTAAGTATAGATTCTTTCATATCCTCAAATGTTGAATTATGTTGTTTTGTTCCTAATAAAACATCCATATAATCTGGGCCAAAATTAGTATTAACGTTTTTATGATGTCTAATATGTGTATCAACTTCTAGGACATGGTAATTAATCATATGATGGGTAGTATACACTAATGAATAAAAAACTATAATATATTCATTAAATAATTTTACACCTATTTTGTCTTCTAATAGTCTATTAAGAGGAATAAGTAATAATCCACCAATTTGTAAAAAATTCACAATCCACTCAAGTGTTCTGCCCAGAAAAGTATGATTAATATCATCATTATGATGGACTTTATGAAATATATTTATAGGATATAATTTATGACCTACCATATGACTCAGGTATGAAAAAATTACCATAAATGTAATAGTAAATAAACCTCTTTTTAAATCATCGGTCAATAACGATATATATGCTGCTGATCCAAAAAATATGGTATAAAATATCTTATTGGTCTTAAAGCAATTGATTAAATTTTCAACCAGATTTTTATTTTTATTATAGTATTTAGACATAATATTATAATAAATATATTTAATTTTTGAATTTTATACAATCAATAATTTTTTGAGATGAATGATTCAAACATAGTATTCCGCTATTAAAACTTAATCCACTACAATGATAAGATATATTGTTTTTAATTTTAGATATATCTATAGGTATAATCTTCGGTATAATATTGAAAAAGGCTGCTTCATCTGAAAATGATGAGAAATAACTACCTATTATCAATTTGCTATCACACATTATATTAAATTCTACTATACTTTGAATCATAGAATCTTTATTATTTCTATCACAATCTTTATCAGATATTCTTAAGACATTATCTATATTTATATCCTGTGAGTTACTTATTAAAACAATTTTTGTATCTGATATCTGCTCAATATATTTTTTAAATTCTTTTAGAGGACTATTATCATTAAAATTGATATTATCTGAATTTTTAAGATCTTTTGAATCAAAACGATTATCCAAAGACCTGTAATGAACAGTTATATAGTTATTATCTTCTATACCTAAATTTTTTTTAATTTTAGAAACTTCGTTATTAATATATTCAGTCCATTCAATTTTTTTATAAAACCGATTTTTTTCAGCTATAAATTTTAATTCACTTATATTATTTGGTCTATATTCATGCCCCCCTGTCACTACAAGAGTATCTATATTATCCGACTCACCTGATAATTTACCTAATTGTTCGATAACATACGCAAGATGAATATGTGCATAATATATCACATCTTTAGGTATTTTATTAACGAATTCTAACCCTGATAGTTGTTTAAATATTTCTAAATGATCAATATTACATTCTTCTGAAGTTTTCCAATAAATACTTGGAGTAATATCATATTGTTCAAAAAGGTGAATACATGAATTAATAAATCTTAACCTATTTGCAAAACCACATATAGGAATAATTATCACATTTTTTATATTACCGATCATAGGTCTTTAATATTATTATTGGTTAATTTTTAATACATTATTAATATTTGTATATAATATATTAATGTTAGTATTACTTTGTCTATTTATTTTTATAGCATTATTTGCTTATCTAGTAATTTATGCTAAAAATTATGCGATTTTATTAGAGCCATATACAAATATAGATAGTATTTATAATTCTGTCTTTATAAGACGTTATCTAAATAATATCCACTATAAACAATATGGTAACAAATTGTCCAATTTTAACTGGAATATGAATAATAATACATTAAAAAAAATTAAATTTAAACAACAGTATATGAAAAGTATTGTAAATATTGACAATAAATACCTACCAATGTTAGCAGAATATGTTAAGCAAATAAAGCATATGATGAATAAATGTGGTCTAGGAAATTTAAATAAATATAAATGGAATATGGTAAAATCTATAAATAATTTAGAGGATAGTATGCCATATACTCTAGATAAATATATAGTTATTAACGAATCAATGTTAAAAAATAATTATAACTATTATGAAAAATATGGTATAGATTATAATTTTTTAGAAACACTAGTTCATGAACAATTACATGTAATCCAGAGACGAAGACAATATAAGTTTAATAAATTCTATAGAAAACATTATAAGTTTTTGGATAGAAAAATTAATGTTGAAAAGTTACCTAACAATATTAAAGCCAAATATATGACAAATCCTGATAGTAATTTTGATATATGGATATACAAAATAGATAATAAGTTATATTATCCTATACTAGAGAAAAAAAATGATAGATACAATGATATTGGATATAATGTATTAAATAACAGACCACTAAATTTATTAAGGATTAAACAGCAATTAGGTTTCAAATCCAATATATCATTCTATCATCCTAATGAAATATTTGCGTGTTATATGGCAGATAGAATAGTTAATAATAATGTAGTTGGTAAGTATTTTGATTTTATGAAAAGTTTTTAAAAACCGGATTTTAAATTATATTCATTTAAAAATATAAGATTAATTTATATTATAAATGTCCATTACAACAGCCGATGATAATATCTATATTAGCTTTAACCAAACCAATAATTATAGTTGCTTTGGGACATCAATAGGCTTCTATATATATCAAATAAATCCTTTTAACAAGGTTTTATCGAGAAAGATTGACGGAGGGATATCATTAGTTAAAATGTTAAACGAATCTAATATCATTCTGTTTGTGGGAAGGACCGACAGAGGTATGTATCCTAACAACAAACTGATAATATGGGATGATCAAAAGAAAAATGTATTAGGGGAAATAAGTTATAATAGTAAAATACGTAACATAGATTTGACCAAAAATCATATCGTAGTTATGTGTGATAAGAAAATTTATATATATGCTTTTGAATCTTTAACATTAATAAAAAGTATTGATATCACTACTACAAGTGATTTGATGAGTTTAGGTCTTGAAAACTCACAATATCTAGTATATCCTGGAGATGAGGATGGAACTGTAAATCTAATAAAATTAGACGAAGATTACTGTAAAACAGTCAAAGCCCATTCTTCAAAAATAGAACATTTACATTTAAGTAATGATGGTAAATATTTCATTACTGCTTCTGAAAAAGGAACAGTTGTTAGAATATACAGTGTTGCGGATATGTCTCTCCAAAAAGAATTGCGAAGAGGTATGGATGCTACTACTATTAACGATATCAGATTATCAGAAGATAATAGTATATTATTAGTTAGTTCTGTAAAAGGAACTATTCATTTATACAATACAGGGACTTCTAATAAACTAGAAGATACAAATTCGAAATTTGAGGCATATGGAACAGGAATAATAAAAAGTTATCTACCTCAAATGGTAGTCCCCGATTATTTTAATTCAGAATGGAGTTTTTCACAAATTTATCTTACAGGAGTTGTTTCTTATTCTGTAGTTAACAAGTCTCAAAGAAAAATATATTCATTTGGCAATGATGGTCAATTTTATGAAATAAATTTCGAAGATGCTAAAAAACCTAAGGTGGAAAAGACTATTAAATATATCTCAGATGAAAGTGATCCTTTCAGTGACAGATCTACAACAATTAAATAAGTTGTTAAATAATAATCATTTAAATATTAAATTAACATATTTAAATAATTATGGGTTGTTGTAGTAGTTGTTGCTTAAAGGATAAACCTGAACAAGATGAGCTTAATCATGAACTATTACCTAGTTCTGGTATTGAACATAAACATTATGAAATTTATAAGAAATATTTAGAAAATATAACATTTATCAAACCTCTTTCAGAAGATAACTGCGTATACAAAGTAAAATATAATAGTAAAATAGCTATATTGAGAATAATTTATAATAAATATAACTATACAAGAGAACTTAATGTAGCGCTTAAGAGAGATAAAATAGATAATTGTAATGTATCATGTATACAAACAGATGAAATTTTTGATGAATCTACTGTTGTAAATGGAGGTTTAATAATATATAATTATATTCCTGGGATAGATTTATGGAAGTTTTTAGTAGATAAGAATAGTAAATTATCAGAAAATCTTGTTAAAAGAATTATGAGAAGCATTCTTAAACCTATAAAACAGTTACATGATAATAATATAATTCATGGAGATATCAAACTTGAAAACATAATATGTAAAAATAATAATCCTGAAAATTGCTATCTTATTGATTTAGGTATGTCAACTCTTATTGGGGATGGTATGATTTTCAAAGATTGTGACTATAATTGTGGGACAATACCATTTGTCTCTCCAGAAGTTGTTATCTCAAAAAAAATAGGGACAGGAAGTGATATTTGGTCATTAGGATGTCTAATGTATTTGTTACTGTTTTTCAAACATCCGTTTAATAATAATCCAGACATTTTTAAAGATGCTATTATAAGCTGTTCTACTCAATTAGCTAATCTGAAAGCATTTTCATTAGGAAGAGTTAGTGACCAATGTATAAGTTTAATATTTAGTATGCTTGAACCTGATATCACAGGTAGAATTACTGTAGATAAAATATTAGAACATCCTTGGATTAAAGACGATTAATATAAACTTAAAACTAAATAATATAATTATATCTATTAAATTAATGAATATAATTAGAACACGATTTCCACCAGAACCTAATGGATATTTACATATGGGACATATAAAATCAATGTATTATAATTTTGGATATCCCTTTAATGATTATACAAATAAAGAGTGTTATTTAAGATTCGATGATACTAATCCTAAAACAGAGACTTTAGAATATGAAAATCAAATAAGAAATGATGTAAAATGGATGGGATATAAACCAGATAAAATAACTAATACTTCCGATTATTTTGAGCAAATTTATAATTTTACAATTAAATTAATTGAAAAGGGTATCGCATATGTAGATTTATTGTCACATGAGGAAATGAGACGTATAAGACATGCTAATTCTACAACAGGTGAAGAATCACCATATAGAAATAATACAATTGAGTTTAATCTTAAAGAATTTGAAAATATGAAATTAGGCGTATATAAAGAAGGTGAAGCTTGTCTTAGATTATTGATTCCTAAAGAGGATAGGACAAATGACTGTATGATTGATCCTATAGCATATAGAATTATTGATTCGGTAGAACATTATAAAACAGGTAAAAAATGGATAATATATCCATCATATGAATATAGTCATTATATAGTTGATTCACTAGAAGGTATAACTCATTCATTCTGTACATTGGAATTTTATGTCAGACGACCTCTGTCATATTGGATATGTAATAAAATAGGTATCAAACCTCCTATTATTATAGAAACCAATAGATTAGACACTGATTTTGGAACATTATCTAAAAGACGTATTAAAGCCTTATTAGACCAGGGGGATATCGATGGTTGGGATGATCCTAGATTACTCACAATATCCGCACTAAGAAACAAAGGCATAACACCTGAAATACTAAAA
>Ga0222717_10003098_pt1 | contig 12634 bp, 28 predicted proteins | sample C33_18DmetaG_FD_165053 | JGI IMG/M metagenome (GOLD analysis project Ga0222717, IMG submission 165053) | Estuarine water microbial communities from San Francisco Bay, California, United States - C33_18D | ecosystem: Environmental > Aquatic > Marine > Unclassified | place: USA: California...
TACTGCTAAAAAGAGTTGGGATACTTTTCGTGATCGTAGAGGTTTATCCGGTAAAGGTGTTGAGAATGCCACAATGCAACATTTAGTGGGTTCTTGTTATATGGAATTGTATAGAATTTCTGTTAGAAGATTAGATACAACTCATTATGGAAATTACAAGTATGGTGATAAATTAATGCCAATAGTTAATGGTACCGTCGAAACATTAAATGGCAGTCAAGGTAGATTTTTTCCTATGAATGTAATAATGGACTTAAAAAAAGCTAAGACACAATTTAGTGGAGATGATTTAATGGACAATACAGGAACAGATTGGCAGTCATCATTAACCAAAAAAATTAAATGGATAGGTGAAAATGATATTACTGAAACAGAAACTTTAACCTAAAATACTTGCAATTGTAAATATTAGTTTATACAATTGTGCAGTTAAACATTTTTTTTTAATTTTTAAACAAACATATATGGCAAAAAGTGATCCATTAAAAAATTTATGTGAAAAGTATAATTTGCATAATGATGACACCTTTAAATCTCCTCAAGGTTGGACTATAATTAAACGTAGAGGAATTGATAAGATTCAAGCAATTGCTAATATTGACATCAATTATGATATCGTAGAATATACTCCGGCTGAATCAGCAGCAATAAAAGCTACTTCTAAATGGAATAGTAGAATACTTACCACTTTTGGTGAATCTAACACTAAAAACTGTAGACAAAGCTATGTTTTAGCTATGGCTGAAAAAAGAGCCATGTCTAGAATAGTTTTAAAGCTGACAGGATTTTATGAATTGGGTGTAATGTCAGAGGATGAATCTGAGGATTTTAAAGAGGATAAGTCTGAGGATTTGTATAGTAACAATAATACTACAGACAGTAATAGTAATTACAATGAACTTCCAAAGGATAGATTTGATAAAGCAATAAAAAACTACCAAAACAATCCGGATGGAGTAATAAAAGAGTTGAAAAAATGGAAATTATCTGATGATCAACTTAAAATGTTAAAATTAAACAATGTAAAATTATAATTATGAGTGAACTATATTTAGTAAAATTAAATTTAGAGGCTTTAGAAGCCTTAAAAGATAAAGCATGGGAAGGTAAAAACCTTGATGTTGCAATTTGGGTTAACAATGATGTTGATCATAGCGATAAACATGAGAATTGGAAAGCAATTTCCATAAAATATGGACAAAAAAGTAAAGGTGAAAAAGAAGTTTATGTAGGTAATGGCAGAAAGTATGTAAAAAATGATAACCCCCCATTTTAATGTTTAAAATAAAGAAGGTTATACCGGATTTATCAAACGAATTATACCATTCAGTAGGAGCGGGGATTATATCCTCCTCCTTCTTGAAGGGTGTATATAAACATAGCGTAAAAAAAGCTAAGATACCTTTGGAGCCAAATGATGCTTTAACGTTTGGTTCTCAATTCCATGACATATGTGAATTGGGTAGTAAAAAGTTTCAGAGCAAATACTCTGTTATTCCCGAAGAGTATAGTAATAAAAGAACTAAGGCTTATAAAGATTTTATAAAGGACAACAAAAATGCAATTACAAAGGCGGATTTTGTTAGAATAAATAAAATGTTTGATAACTTAAATGTTAATGAGTTTTACAGAAGCCTTGAAGATAATTATGATGTTCATGCAGAGCATTCATTTTATGCAGAAAGAGATGGTTTAGATTTTAGGATACGTCCGGATAAACATTACTCACATGAAAGTGAAGTATTATATGTTTGTGATTTTAAAACTACTTCTGATTGCAGTACTTTTAAATATGATATAAAAAAATATTCATATGATTTACAAGCAGTTTTTTATTCGGATGTTCTTGGCATTAATCCGGCTGATTTTTACTTTATCGCTATTGAAAAAACCTACCCGTACACGTGTCAAGTGTTTGGATTGTCTGAAGAATCAATACGAAGGGGTAGAACCAAAATGGATATAGCTATAGGTAAAATTAAGAGAGGTGAAAAATCTCTTGGGTACGAATTAGTAGAGAGAGTATAATGATTTTATCAGATTATAAGAAAAAGTTACCAAAAGTAGTTTACATATTTGGCAGCGGTTCTTCAATAGATTATTTTCCTAAAAATTATTGGAATAAAAAATTTACAGTTGGAGTAAATATGTCTTATAAGTTTGATAGTCATTTAGATGCTATAGTTGTTTCACATAAAACTCATATAGAAGACATTCAGACTAATTATAGTCATTTAGATTTATTTGTTAGTAGGTATGATTGTACTATGAAATCTAAAGGATTAAATAAAGTTAATGAATCAAGTGCTTACATATATGATAGTTTAGGTGATACAGGACATACAATTATTCCAAGTATGTCTTTAATGGATAAGCCAATAGAAAATACAGTTATTACTTGTGGTGATACAGTATGCAGAGCAATTGGTGTATTTGTATATTTAGGTGTAAAAGAAATAAGATTAGTTGGATGCGATGGAGGTAATGGTTATAAGGGTGACATGAACAGGAAGGGTTATTATAACAGTTCAGTTAGTCCATCAGTTACTACCGGACACGCTAACAGATCTATGATTTCTAAAAATCACATGATTAATGGACTAAAAAAACACGCAATAAACATAAAATTTAAAAAACCATGATAATAGATATATTAACAATATATATTAAAGATAATGATTGCTACGGGTTTGATTTTATTAAAATAAATCACAAATCATTATTATCAATTCACTACGATTTGTTTTACAAAAAAATATCAATAGAGTTATTGTTTAGAATACTTTGGTGAAGCGTTCTAAGAAGATTAGAAACAATAATTCAATGACAGATGCTGCATTCTTCGGTTGGATTAGATCGTTGCTTAGAATGCGTTATATGAGGGGGTGGAAGCCTCATAATGAAGTTGCAAAAGAGAATCGTAGGGCAATTACTTACAAGAGTAGATCAAAGTGGGAATATCAATGTGTTAAGTGCAAAAATTGGTTTTTACGAAAAGAAATTGATATTGATCATATAATACCCTGTGGTACATTAAAATCCTTTGATGATTTATCTGAATTTGCTAAAAAATTATTTGTAGAAAAGGATGGTTTACAAGTTTTATGTAAATCATGTCACAAAAACAAAACACATGACAATTAAATTAATTAATTATTATTTTAAAAATTACAAAGAAGACAAAATTGTCGACTTAGTTATTAAAGGTAATCGTGTATATGCTATAAATAAATCAACAAAATGTAAACATATTTTTGTTAATTCAGAAGAAAGCATTTTAATTGCCAATGCTAAAGACATGGAAAAAGTAAAAAAATATATATATGGCAACTAGTATTGAATTTAAAAAAAAATACCTAGCTAAAATAAAAGATATGTTAATATTTGACACATTACTATATAATAAAAGAGATGATTATGATAGCGTAGAGGAGGCTTATCATATGCTGAGATATGATTACATGAAACATTCTCAAGTTTTCTTACCGGCAAACTACGCTAGGTTTAGATATATAATTTCTTTAGGTGCAAAAAAAATATTAGCCAATAGAAAGAAATTTAAATACGTTACTAATGGTTGACTCTTTCCTAGAAAACATTGATCATCTCCATGATTTGGTGGTGATTAAAACAAACATTCCTAAATCAGTAAAAAAGGATGTTGTGATGCATATTAGATCAATGAAGAAAAGCATTGTTGACTTTGTTAAAACCAATACATTAGCTGAAATTGATGGTGTTAATGATGAACAGATTGATTTTTGGGATTGGATAAATAAAGGTAATAATGCTGAAACAACATTTATAAAAGAATACGATAGAATATTTAAATGGAAAAAAGGATGGGTGCATTCATGGACAGGATATTCTAATGAAGGTAAATCATCTTGGTTGTATTTTATAATATTAATAAAACTGTTACAGGATCCGGATGCAAGGGTTGCGGTTTTTTCTCCGGAAAATTATCCTAGAAATAAGTTTGTTAAAGATTGGGTAAAAACAATGTTAGGTAGTGATCCAAAATATTCTACTAAGGCAAAATGCCAAAAAATGATAGAGCAATTTGATGATAGATTGTTTTATGTATATCCATCAAATCATGATATTGAAAGTATTGAGAATCAATTTAAAACATTGATTAAAGTAAATAAGGTAAACATTACCGTTATTGATCCATTTTTGAAGGTAAGTAAGCCTCTTGGTATTAATGATTTACAATACCTAACATCATTTGTAAAAAGACAGGAAGTATTTGCCAAAAGTTTTAATGTTAGTCATCATGTAGTTAACCATCAAGTGACTCCTACAATACTTGAAACAGGAGATTATCCCGAACCGGATATGTATAAACAAAAGGGAGGTGGTAATATTGCTGATGGATCTGATGCAGTATGTTCTGTTTGGCGCCCTTATGCAAAAACTAATGAGGAAGATAATACAGTAGTAGTTAAAACTCAAAAAGTAAAAGATTTCGATGTTTTTAAAAGGGGTTATTTACGATTAAACTATAATCTTAGCAAAAACAGATATTTTTTAAATGGAATTGATATCTTTGAAGAAGCTATGAAGAATAGCGAGTTCAAGACTGAACTATTTTAATATGAAAACGATAATAACGATACTAGCGTTGTTAAGTGCAGTAGCTGCACCGAACGCAACATTAGAGAATAATTACGATACATATTACTCTATAGAATACAATGATGCACCATCAATAGATTCCCTCCTCCAAAGTATTATAAAAGTTGAATCAAATGGAGATTCTTTGGCGGTAGGTGATAAGCACATGAGTACACCAAGCATAGGTTTACTCCAAATTCGTAGAGTAATGGTAGATGAAATTAACAGGATTCTCAGAAAACGTAATGATACTATACGATATTTTTATTCGGATAGGTGGAGTGCGTCTAAATCAATAGAAATGTATTACATATGGAAAGGTTATCACCATAATGAATCTAGCAATGAGGTAATAGCTAGAAATTGGAACGGTGGTACATACGGATATAAGAAAGTATCAACAGTTAAGTATTGGGCAAAAGTTAAATCTAAAATGTATGGGACTAAGAAAAGCGTTTGAACTGAATATTAATATGTTGGAAGAAATTTTAGATGTATTAAATGATGAATACGAACAAATAGAATATGTTGATATTGCTGAGTACAATAACAAAGAAAAAATACTTATAAGATTAGTAGAATGTATGTTGAGTTTTAATGAAGACATACACAACGAGGTTATTGAAGATGAAATATATAAAATACTAAAAGATGATTAAAGGATATTACCCCCCAAGAGACATTGAAGGTTATCTAATTGATAACTTATCAGATGTACCAAAAGAATCTGAATTAATTGATTATAATGAGTTTTATAGATTGTTTAAAAATAAAAGAACGCATTATATATATAAAATTAAAAAACCTAAAAGTTCTTTAATGAATTTAATGAATAAAATTTCTGATTAAAATTTATGAAAAATTGGAAGCTGATTACATATAAACCAAAACTAACAAAAGTAAGATTTAATATAAAAACTATACCTAGACAAAGCACTAAGGGTATAATTATAAAATCAGAAAGTGAGAATTATAATGAAAAAAACATTGCTCATGCGTATATTCATCTTAATGGCACCATTGATTTAGGATTAAATCAAGATATGATATCTGTTTACAGTGAGGATTATTTAGTTGTTAAAATACTTGTAAGGCATAAGTATGAGTCGGATAAGTCAGATAGCTTAAAAAGCATTACATCAACTACTGATTGGTTGTTAGCCTCTCAGCTTGATGCTTTAGCTTGGTTATGTAGAAAGTGGTTTAATGATTACGGGGTTGATGATATAATTTACGAATGTGGTGAGATGTTTCCAAATAAATTATTAACAAAATATATAGCAAATGAAGGATTTACAAGGTACGTTTAGTCACGACTTAGAATTTGGACATGAGGGTGAGAAGGTTGTGTTAGATTATATTAGGACAAAATATGAATGCGCAGTACGTATTCCTAAAAAGTTTTCTGATTACGATATTTGGATTCCGGAAATTCAAAAAAGTGTTGAAGTAAAATACGATGCAAAAAGTAATGACACAGGAAATTTTTTTATTGAGTTATACATGAATGGTAAACCATCGGGATTACTTTCTAGTAAAGCAGATTGGTGGGTTTTTTATGATGGGGAGAGATTTTATTGGATTGAATTGGAAAAACTAAAGCAGTTAATAATTCTTTCAGATAGCAATTGGATTTCTGTACAACCAAAAGGTGATAAAGCACCTAAAAAGGCATTTATAATAAAGAAATCATTAATGTCTCAGCATTCTATTAAAAGTTTCTTTTGAGGTTTAAAAAAACAGAACTTCATAATATGTTTTGGGCATTTCTTGTCCTAGCATCATTTCTTATAACAGTTTTATCAATTATTATATTAATTTATTATGCGATTTTTAGTAATTATTAAATCTCACTTTAACGGTGTTAGTTATCATAGACTAACAAAACCATTTGAAAAATTAAAACAAAAAGGATATTCGGTAGATATTATAAATACATATCACGAAACTAAGATTGATGCAGATAAATATGATTACTTAGTATTTAACAGGGGATTGGGTTATAATTATCACGATTTAGAAATCATAGAAAAATTTAAGAATAAAGGAATTAAAATAATTATGGATATAGATGATTATTGGATTCTTCCCGATTATCATCCAATTATTTGGAGAAAAGATGTGGACTATGATGAATGGAAGGGTAGTATTGTAGCTAATCTAGCAATGGCTGATTACATTTGGACATCAACAGAATACCTTAAATCTAAAATAGAAAATCTTGTTCCTAATACTCCAATAGTTATAGCTAGAAATGCAATAGATTATGATGATGAATTGCAATGGAGCGAGGCTAAAGGAAAGTCTAGAAACAAAGACAAAGTTGTTATAGGATATGCCGGTAGTACAACTCATTACAAAGATTTGGATCCGTTACAAACTCCTATAAGAAGAATAAACAGTAATAAGTTTCTTAGAAACAATGTTGTATTTAATTTATTTGGTGCTGACAATAAAACTGATTTTGGAATAAAAGTTTGGAATCATCAAATAAACATCATGACAGTACAGGGTAGATTTAAAAATTTACAGATTGATAGCGGTAAAAAGGTTAGTAGATATGCATCTTTTTATGATGAGATGGATATATCAATTGCCTCTGTAATTGACAATGAATTTAATAGATGCAAGAGTGAATTAAAGGTAATAGAAGCCGGAGCAAAATATAAACCATTTATTGGGACAGATGTTATTACATACAACAGGACAAATGCTAATATTGATTTATGTAAAAACTCTGATGATTGGTTAGAGTCTATGAAAGAATTAATTTTAGATAAAACATTAAGAACAGAATTAGGTAAAGAGTTGGGTGAGTTTGTTCGTGATGAATACATTATTGACAAGGAAAATCAAGCTAGATTAAGTATTTTATGAATATATTCACCATAGGTTATGAATTTAGGAGAGTACTCTGAATCATTGTTTACGACAATATGCATAGGAAAGGGATACACCGTTTCTAAGCCATTTTATTACGAGACAAGGTATGATTTAGTCGTTGATGTAGATAATGTCTTACAGAGGGTTCAAGTAAAGTCTACGGATCATGTGCGCCCGAAGGACAATCAATGTCAAGTTAGAGTAAATTATAACAAAGAGGAGGTAGATTGGTTTGCGATTTATATAAACAAAACCAATGATTGGTATGTATTACCAATAGATGTCGTTGAAGATATTAAGCAATTCTCAATAAAATTAGGCTATAAATCAAAATACGATATTTTTAAAAATAATTTTGGATTTGTAAGACATGGTTTTTAGATTTGAATATTATTAATAAAAAACAAATAAACATGGATGAAGATATATTGAAAGGATTGTTTGAAGCTATTAATCCTAACCCAAAACCAAAGACTAAATGATTTGCGTAAACTGTAATAAAACTTTTAATAAAAAAGAAACAGAAAAGGTAATTGGTAGAACTAAGAAATACTGCTCTGTAAAGTGTAGGAACCAAAGTTACAATAGGGTTTACAGGGAACGTAATAAAAATAAAGTTCATGAACCATCATCAAGAAACATCAACAAAATAATTCAAGGTGATTTCAATAAAGCCATTACTGTCGATAATGATTGGTTTTTTTCTACTAAGCTAGAGGATTGGTGTTCATCAAGAGAATCTAAGTCTAGGGCAAAATATAAAAAAATCAAAGATAAAAAGTTAAAAGAAAAAAGAGAAAATGAAGAAAATGAGCAAAATGAAGAATAGTTTGTATGATATGTTATTGCATAATGCATTATCCAAAAAATCTAAAGCTACTTTAACATTAGATTTGATGACAAAAAACCCTGTAGGTATAGGCGATCATTCAACTGATGATTTTTATAATAATGCAATTGATGCTATTAGAAACTTGACAGATGCAAATGATGAGTTGGAAACAATACGTAATTACTTTAATAAATGATTAAGAATTATTTTTTATTGGATAAGAATAAATACGGCAAAGAATTAATAATGTTTTGTAGAACATCTGATGGTGTCTACATATATGATCATGACAAGCTATATAACAAGCATATAAACCATTTACTATCATTACCTTGTTGGAAAAAGTATGGTAGATATACAAAGACATATGGTATTCCTTACCCAATGAATTTAGATTGTGTTAACATTAATGAATCTATATAAAGTATATACGGGAGGGGATACCGTGGTTAAATTTATAATTGGGATATTTTTTGTCTTGATTTTAAATGGATGTTCTAGTTTAGAATTATTTATCATGGATCAGAAAGCAATTGCTAGAGGGAATAGGATAAATAACTACAATAGATTTCCTCACAATATTCCTAGAGATTTTAACTGCAATGCATCAGTAATTATAATAAGAAGTTCTCCGCAGTTTTACGGAATTTCTCCTACAATAAATAGAAGTTTTCTTAGAGCAAACTATCATATAAATTGCTCACAACATCACCACAATAAAAGGAACAATTAATTCTAATTGGATCCTGTATAATTCCTAAAAGTTTTTCTTAATATTTTTATTGAAATTATTTTTATTTTTTTTTTAAAATTTAATTTTTAAAAATATTTATATACAATAATATTTAGTCCAAAAATTTGAATTTTAGAGCAAATTCTCAGACCAAATTTTCAGACCAAATTTCTTCTGACTCAGAAAATCCTAGGTATATATAAAAATGTGTCATAAAAATAATTTTTAAATTAATTATGAATTTATTTTGATTTTATTGTTTTATTAATTATTACGTGCGCACGTTCTTTTATATGTTATTGATTTATAAATAGTTATTCACATTTAAATTAATTTACGATTGTTAAAAACTTTTATTAATATTTAGTTGCAATACTTGTATTTTAATTATACGCATTCTATACTTGTAATCTGATAACGGCAATAATGCCACATTACTAACACAATTAGCAAATACTAAAATTACTAGCATTATGAAAAAAACACCTACAAAAACACAATTATTTAATCAGTTAAAAGATAGAAGTAACAGAAAGTCATTTATAAAGATGGGAATAGTAAATACTATTAAAATAACTAAATACGCTTATACTTTAAACGATTTTAAAGGCGCTTTAATTCATGAATTAGACAGATTAAAACATATAAAAGAATTAGATCACAAAGGATGTTATTCGATTTCTAATGAGTATGACAATGATCTTTTCCCTCGTTATGTTTGGTATTTAGGCGAAAAACAATATTATAGATCATCCAAAGTAATACATCAAATTAAAAGCCTTTATTTAATGGCTAATTACGTGGGTTATAATATACTACCCCGTATTGGCGGACATGACTTAATAGCTAAATAAATTAACCTAAAAAACAAGATTATGAATTTATCGGAATTTTTACCACTTAATCAAATTTCCCGTGAATTGTCTATATATATAAATTCACCAACCAATAAAAAGCCAATAAAAGCAATACACATAAAAGAATTAATTGAAAATTACATTGATTCTTATGATGATATATTTGATATAAAAAAACAAATTAAAAACAATAAATAAATCAAATTTTAAACATAAATTTTAAACACCATGAAAACTCTTTTATACACCACTAACAAAGCAATAACAATTTTTAATATTGTTTCCTTTTCAATTGGTTGTACATTAATTGCAACTTGTATTTTTTCACTCATTTACGGCATTTTAAATGGTTTATTATGATCATATATGTAATATTCGCATTCTTCATAATTACGCTTAATTACTTAGCTCACAGAGAAGAACAACAAAACAAAAACTATTATAAAAAACGTAAAAAATAAACATCATGAAAGATTTATACGAAAACAAGAAAGTAAAGAATTGTAGACAAATAAAAGTGAAGTTCTTTTCGCCTACTAATAAAACGGTTGCACGTATTAAAATATACGAACCTAAAAGGTGGATAACAGACAAAGAACAAAGAAAGTATTTTAGTTTTGATTATGCAATTGGGGCTATTGAAAAACAAGGATATAATATCTTAACTAAAAACGGTTATAATATAATAGCGTACGGTTGCGAATTAAATGAATATATTTTTTTATGTGATGATTTTAATTTTCCATTTAAGAATTTAAAAGACTTAAAATAAACATCATGAAAGCATTAAAAAAATTACTAGGTGACAGTAACAGTAAGTTAAAAAAGACATCAGAATACTTTGATGTTAAAATATATAATTTTAGTATACCCGCATTTAATGACAAGTTAACCGGAAAAATTACTTGCCCGTTTGCAATTAAAAAAATTGTTAACGGTGAAAAGGTTGGCTGCGGTTGGTTCTGTTATGCTCAAAAAGGCGCTTATAATTGGATACAAAAAGCGCTTACAATTCGTTATGAAGCCACAAAAGAAGAGAGCTTTGTCCAACGTATTATTAACGAGCTGAACGGAAAGCGAACGAAAAAACAAATCTATGTGCGTGTTCATGATTCTGGTGATTTTTACAGTCCGGAATACCTTGATAAATGGGTAACGATTGCAAAATCTTTGCCTAACATCCGCTTTTATGCCTATTCAAAAAGTCATGATTTTTTTAGAAACATAACATTACCGGATAATTTCGACGTGGCGTATTCAACCGGCTCAAAACTTGATCATAAACTAAATAAGGTAAGTGAACGTCATGCAGATATCTTTAACTCATTAAAAGAATTGATTAACGCTAATTACGTTAATGCTAGTGAATACGATTTATATGCGACTAAGTGGCATAATAATTCTAATAATGTCGGTTTAATCATGCATTAATATGCTATTCTTAATCTTATTAATAGCAATTATTATAATAGTTATAATAGCTATGAAAGACAACCCTAATAAAAATATATTTACGGATCCGTCAAATAGTGACGGCATTGATGATGATGATATAAAAGACATTATTATTGAATTTAAAAAGTCCGGTGATGGATCCGAACAGGCGCAAAAGGTTTATTATACTAATAGATTCGGTAATGTGTCAATAGACATTTACAGAGGCGCAAAGTATTGTGATGATAACGAACTATTTTTTATTGAACTTTGGCACCACGAAACAAAAAATAATCTAACTTTTTCAGATGTAACAAATAAGGAATTATTAGTTATGTTAAATTTAATAAGCAAATTATAAACACATGGAAATAAAACTACATATAAATAATAAAGGTAGATTAGTCTATTTACTTCCCCCATTAAAATCAAGTGATGAAATATTTTACTTTGATGTAATAGGTATAAAAGCAAAAAACAATAATATTAATTCACCATTTAAATACATTTTAGAATAATAAATAATACTATACTATACCATATTACCGGATAATTAAGGCTATCAATTTATGATAGTCTTTTTTTATGCCTAAACTATACCATAGGTAAATAATGACTTCTAAGCTACTTTGTATTGATTTGATATGATTACACTACATTGTTAATTAGATGGCTTAGATGTTCTGTAAATAGTGTTAAAATTGATTTATCTTTTATTGGTTGATTTGTTTTGTTATTATTAATTGTAAATTGTTTGAATAGGTAACAGGCACCAACAGAAATAAAACCAAAAAGAAACGATATTAAACAATCAAACCAACACCGGACAGATTCAAACCTTTGTTATATAATATACATTATGTTAAGTTAAACCCCTCCTCTACCCTATTACGGTGGTTTCGACGGCGATTTCTTTATTTTCGTAGTAAGGTACCACTATACTCATTTTTCTCTCAAATCGACTTTTTATTTCTTTAATCTCAAAATTTTTTGCCTGTAATTTGAAAGAATTTGTTTGTCTTCAAGAATAGGATTAATTATTTTTGTAAGATGGATGAAAACGTAATAAATGATAGAATAAGTGAATTGAAGGCTAGTTTAACGGGAGATATGATGATTGATATGGAAATTAAGGATGAGATTCATAAATTGGAGATGGATGTTAAGGGTGTTGTGTGTTCTATTGACAATGAAGATTGCGTTGCTTGTGGTTCGTAAGCATTTGATTTATAAGACTTTGTGTTGGCTATCCTGTATTTGATAGGGTTATATTGC
>Ga0222717_10003106_pt1 | contig 12621 bp, 28 predicted proteins | sample C33_18DmetaG_FD_165053 | JGI IMG/M metagenome (GOLD analysis project Ga0222717, IMG submission 165053) | Estuarine water microbial communities from San Francisco Bay, California, United States - C33_18D | ecosystem: Environmental > Aquatic > Marine > Unclassified | place: USA: California...
TAATGTTAGACCATTAACTTTAATATTCTTTTCTGTAGCTTATGTTATAGGTTGGTTTTATGGTTTAGAATTGAACTCAATAACTGGCTTGTTATCTATTGTGATTGGAGGATACTTTGGTTCAAGGGGTGTGGAGAAGGTTTTTGGTGATAAGCTCCATAAGTAGTATTAAAAAATATATATTTGTATAAATAAGTAATAACCTTTAATTTTATAATATGGAAGAAGATTTGACTATTCGTAAATTGGCAAACAAAATTGCTACTGATTTTGCTCTAAGTGTTAAAGAGCGTACTGATATGATATTAGAATTAGATGCAATTCAATATACCAACCTGGGTATAGACTCTACCAAAGCTGAGAAAAAAAAAGTTAAGTCGGATAGCAAACATCTGTATCGCCAAATAAAAGGATTTAATGAGCATGATGGAAATTTACTGTTGAATCATTTAGATAGTTAAATGTGAATTTAATAGGGTATTATTTGGAAATGTGAATTCAATAGGCGTATATTTGTAACAAGAGTTTAATTCCCTATATTAATTCTTGTTTATCTTTGTTTAGAACTGGGAGTAGCTAAAAAGTTGCTCCTTTTTCTTCTACATATTTTGTCAGTTGGAAAAAATTATATATATTTGTCGATATGAAAACAATCAATGATAAGCTGGTGAATATTCAGGGGAGACTGAAAGCACCGAAGAATCAAAGAAACAGTTTCGGTAATTACAATTACAGGAGCTGTGAGGACATCTTAGAGGCGGTTAAACCATTACTACAAGAATTTAATTTATCGCTAACACTAGATGACGAAACCAAAGAAGCGGCAAGTATTCCGTATATTGAAGCTACAGCAACTCTTAGTGATGGCAAAGATAGTATTGCTAGGAAGGCACAGGCTGGAATAAACCCTAATAAAAAGGGTATGGATATAGCACAATCTTTTGGAGCATCTAGTAGTTATGCTAGAAAATATGCCCTTAATGGGTTGTTCCTTATTGATGATAATAAAGATGCCGATGCTACGAATGACCATAAAAGTGATAGTGGTAATTCTAAAGCATGGTTGAACAAGGGTACTCCCCAGTTTAACAATGCTAAGAAGGCAATCAAGAGTGGGCAATATACTATAAATAATATTAGAGATAAGTATAATGTCAGTAAAGAAGTAGCGGAATTGCTACAAAGTTAATTGTTTAATTTTTAATTATTTATTATGAGTAACGAGAAAAAAAGAGAGTATGTTGGAAAAGGTGTTAAGGCAGGTCAATTCGACCTAATTAACATCTCTATTGCTAAAAGTAAGCTAGAGCCCCATTGGTATGAGTATAATGGGGAACATTACATTAAGCTAACTGTTGGTGGGCTAAGAGAAACTGACCAGTATGGTAAAACCCATAGTGTTTGGATTAACGACTACAAGCCAGATAACAACAATAACAATAGTAGCAACAATGCTCCTAAGCAAACGGCAACCGATAGAAGTAGCGATTTACCGTTTTAATTAAACCAGGAGGTGGAGATTATATCAAAACCTCCTTTTTTTAACTAGATAAACAGATAATTATGGGACAATTTGTGAAAATAAATTTTGATGATATGGAAAAATACGACTTAAATAATAGCGAAGGTATGGTACTGGAGTATATTGATTCATTATGCAAAAACGGTAATAGGGAATACTGTTTTGCTAGTAATAAAACAATATCTAAAACCACTAAAATAAGTGAGAGAACTCTCTATAGAATACTATCTAAATTAGAGTCTAAAGGTCTTATTAAGAGAAAGACTAAATCTATTGGCAAAGAAGGTAAAGAACGCAGAATCTTTAGTAACCTTCCAAGTGCCAAAATGGCAGATATATATAGATAGTATTAACTATGTTATATAGATAGTACTAAGTATATAAATAAATAATACTAAGTATAATACAAAGATGATACAAGAATTTACAAATCTAGGGATTCAACTCAGGGGTAATTCACCTCAACAAAAAACTAAGTGTCCAAAATGTTCTCCAACTAGGAAGAACAAGTTAGATACTTCACTATCCGTTAATCTAAAGGATGGGGTTTTTAAGTGCCACCATTGTAATTGGCAAGGAAGAGTTGGTTCACTAACTAATAAAAATTATATGGAGAACAAGATTTATTCATTGCCTAGTCAAAATGTGTTGCAAACACTATCTGGAAAAGGTAAAGAATTCTTAAACTCAAGGGGTATAACAGATGAAGTTATTCGTGAGAATAATATTCAAAGCTCTAGCGATGGTAGTAAAATAGTTTTCCCATACTATAGGGAGGGAAAGTTAACTAACTATAAAACACGAGGTATAGATGGTAAGCAATTTACCCAGGCAAAAGATGCAGAGCCTATTGTATATAACTATGATAGTCTAGTTGGCAGTAAAGATATTGTTATAAGCGAAGGTGAAATAGATTCATTGAGCTGGGCAGTAGCTGGTGTTAAAACCCATACTTCTGTTAATATGGGAGCTCCTAATGTTCAGGATAAGAATATAGATAAGAAACTACAATGTATAGATAACTGTTATAGTGTGTTTGAAGATGCTAAAACAGTATATGTATCTGTAGATAACGATGATAACGGAAGATACCTCCAGAAGGAGCTTATTAGACGTATTGGAGTAGAAAAGTGTAAAATAGTCGATTTAAGCCCCTATAAGGATGCAAATGAGGTATTAGTACACGAAGGCATAGAAAGCCTCGTAGAGCGTCTTAAAAACGCTTCACAGCCCAAAATAGAAGGTGTCTTTGAAGTTAATGATATAAGGGACAGTTTAATAGATGGGTTTTATAATGGGGTTGAAAGAGGTACAACTACCTATATCCCTAGTATTGACAATGCTTGGACTTGGAGAATGGGAGAGGTTAACATCTGGACTGGGTATCAGAATGAAGGGAAGTCTTTGTTCTTGAATCAACTTTGCTGTTTAAAGTCGGCAATGGAAGGTTGGAAGTTTGCTTTCTTTACCCCAGAGAATATGCCAATGAATGATTTCTACAATGATATTGCTGAGATGTATATTGGTAAAAGTAGCGACCCTTACCACAAAGGTTCTCAGATGGAAATACAGGAATATAAAGAAGCACTTGATTTTATACAAAACCATTTCTATGTGATATATCCTAATAAGAACTTTCTACTAGAAACTGTATTGGCTAAGGCAAAACTATTGGTTAGACAGAAGGGAGTAAGGAGTTTGATAATTGACCCCTACAATACTATCCAACATAAAATGAGAATAGGCGAGAGGGAGGATTTATATATAAGTAGGTTTATGTCTGAGTTGAAAAGATTTGCAGTTGACAATGAAGTGGCAATTCATTTGGTAGCTCATCAATTAACACCTCGTAAAGGAGATGATGGTAAATATCCTAAACCAGATATTAATATGATAAAAGGTGGGGGAACGTTTGCTGATAAGGCTGACAACGTCATGTTTGTTTGGAGACCGAACAGGGCTATCAATTTCTCGGATAAATTTGTTACCTTTGGTTCACAGAAGATTAAGAAACAGAAATTAGTAGGGATTCCACAGGAAGTTGAACTCATTGAATTTAACATAAAGGAACAACGTTATTACTTTAATAATCAAACTCCTTTTACTAAAGTAGATGAAAAAAGAAGAAAAGAACGCAAAGTCCCTATCATTGCCCCTATATATAGCAAATCGGAGCAACCGTAGAAGATGGTTAACTATGAATAATTATAGAAATTGGCACTATCAAGTTAGCAACGATATTAAGCGTAGATTTAAATCAGAGATTACTCCTTTGCTAGATTTTAGATTCGATGGTAAGATTAAGATTGAGTATTTTTATTTTGCCCCTGATAAAAGAACTAGAGATTTAATGAATGTGATATCGGTAGTAGATAAGTTCTTTCAGGATGCTATGGTTGAGAATGGTTGTATTGAATCAGATGATTTGTCAACTGTGGTAGAAGTTAATTCTTGTTATATGGGGATAGATAGGGATAGCCCTAGATTAGATGTAATGATAACTAAATTATAAATTATGTATATACAGTTTTTTCCAGTTTATGGGTTGATGTTAGGTTTCAACTATTGGAACACAAATATGGATGAGTTTGAAGATGAGGGAGCTGAAGAAATAGAACATCTGTTTCAATTAATTATTGGCGTTATAGGAATATCAATCCATATATGGAGGAGCAAGTAATAAAAATATTAGGTGATAAGCACCAGGATTGGTTTTATATGGCTAAGTCGTTTGGAGTTAGTGATGAGGATGCCAATGAATTAGTTCAGCAAATGTACATAAGGATATGTGGGTATGTGAAAGATGTGAGTAAGATTATGTACAATGAGGAAGAGGTAAATACTTATTACGTTTATGTAACGTTGCGTAATTTGTATTTATCTAACTTCCATAAGGCAGGTAATAAAACTATCTATATAGATGATTTGCCTAAAGATGTAAGCGAGATGTATTCAGCTAGTAAAAGTGTTAATGACGAAAAGGAGCATTTTGATAGGGTAGTAGATAAGATTGAATCTATTGTAGATAAATGGTATTGGTATGATAAGAAAGTATTCAATATCCATTTTTACGATAAGATGTCAATGAGAAAGATAGCTAGGGAAACTAAAATAAGTTTAAGTTCAATATTCAATACTTTAAGTAATGGCAAAAAGAAAATCAAAGAAGGTGCAATCCAAGAATATAAAAAGTACCGAGACTCAAAAGACTAAAGCAACTGGGATTGGTGATACGGTTGAGGCTGTGTTCGAAGCTACTGGTATTAGCAAGGTAGCCAAGTTTGTGTTAGGAGACGACTGTAATTGTAGTGATAGGCGTGAGGTTCTCAATAAGATGTTTCCTTACCAAAAGCCTAACTGTTTAACTGAGGATGAGTATAAGTATCTAACCGATTACTTTTCTAATAGAGTAAGTAAGGTCTCCGGTAAAAAACAAGAAGAGCTAGTAGCTATATACAACAGAGTCTTTAATGATAAGGCACAAACAACTGGATGTAGCAGTTGCTTTCTAAACAACATCCATAAAAAACTAGAAAGAGTTTATAGAGAATATGAAGAGCCTAATAAGAAATAGTAAGCAAGTTAGCCAGTCTATAGACTTTACTGGGATTGAGAATAATAAAATCCATCCTACTGATATAGACTTTGTTCTTGAATTCGATAATGAGATATTGATTCTAGGGGAGGTTAAAAAGAAAGGCAATAAGCTACCAATAGGGCAAAGGCTAGTATTGGAACGTATGGTTGATAGATGGGGTAGTAAAGGAATTGCCTTGAAAGTAATCCACTCCCATCGAGATGACAATACTGATATACCCCTTAAAGATTGTTTTGTAGAAGCATACTATCTTGAGGGAAACTGGAAGTTGCTAGATAATCCCTACAGCTTAATAGACTTTGTTAATGGATTAGGAAACAAATGGAATAACAATAAATGTAGATTTTAATGGATAAAGACAGATGGACAATGGATTCAACATATTCCCATAATGAAATACCCAAAGACCCAATAGTAGAAAAGGTAATTCAAAAGATGAGAGCCAGGAGCAGAGATGGCATCATAAAATACGGCACTACTCTTTATGATAGTCCTGATGAATTCTATAGTTGGATAAACCACGCTCAAGAGGAAGCTATGGATTTTATACTATACCTTGAGAAAATAAAGCAACAGAAATGAAAGAAGTAAAACTAATTAAGATGCAGAACGACTTAAAGCTAACGCAAAAGGCATTAGCGGTTGCACTGTATAGAATAGAAAAAATAGAAGAACAATTAAAACCAAAAGAAGATGCCACTATTAAAACCGAAGAAGTACGAGACAAATAAAGATTTTATCCGCAGATGTATGGGGAATGCAAAGATGGGGGAGGAGTACTCTGATAGAGAACAACGTTACTCAGTTTGCCAAACAATCTGGAAAGATAACTTCACTCCAAAAAAATAATTAGACTTATTCTAGTTTATTAACATTTTATTATATATATTTGTTCCAAACAATAGATATATAGTATGAAGGTAATTAAGTTACTATTTAGGTTTCCCCAACTTATCCTTGTTTTTTTCCTACTTGGATTACTCTTCTTATTTGAAGGTATTGTTACGGTATTAACCAGTCCATTTCTATTCGTATTACAAGGAATCGAATGGGCAATTAAACAATTATTAACACTAATAAATTACAGTTATGGGGAAAACAAAAGAAATGTTTGAGAAACTAAACCACGAAGAGTCAGCAATAGAATTCTATAGCAGACTAACTCTACTAGAGGAGATGCGAGAGGAACTCGTAGACCCTAAAGTACCAGAGACAGTAAAGCGTATAATCATTAAAACTATCTTGGCATAATGGAAAATACAATAATGACACTTGATGGTGTATTTTGGAATAGGCAAGAAATCCTATCCCAGATGGTTGACGACAAGTTTTACTATAATTATCTTGGGCAGAATGCCTTGTCTAGCTCAGCTTGTAAGAAGCTCCTTGAATCACCACTTGCCTATAAAAATAGTTTAGGTGGGAGTTCGAATAGTGATAATCAAGCTTTAAGAGATGGATGGCTAGTTCATTGTAAATTATTAGAACCCGAGAAGTATGATAAACTTCACTTCGTTGATGTCCAGAGTAAAAACTCTAAGGCTTATAAATTAGCTGTTGAGGAGCATGGTCAAGCATTTACTGAGAAGGAGAAATATAATGCTGAACAGATGGCTAATGTGTTTCTTATGAATTCAAAGACATCTCACTATCTTAATGGAACTCGCACTGAAGTACCTGCTGTAGGGGAGATTGATGGGATTCCATTTAGAGCTAAGGCTGATATATTAGGAGGCAATTTTATTGTAGATTTAAAGACTTCTGGTAAAGGTGGGCTTCAGAAATTTAAGTGGAGTGCTAATAATTTCGGATATGATGTTCAATGTTATATTTATTGTGAATTATTTGGAATTAGTTATAAGGACTTCACTTTTGCTGTAATTGAAAAGGAGACTTATTTGATAGGGATGTTTGAATGCAGTAAGGAGTTCTACGAAAGAGGTAGGTATAAAACTGAGGAAGCTCTCCAGATATATAGAGACTTCTTTATAGATAAAAAGAAACGAGTGGAAGAATTTTATTTATACGATGTACTCTAGTAAAGAAGAATGTTATAGAGATATTTATGCCTCATTGTCATTGGGAATACTTAGTGATGATGAGGTTAGACATCTCTTGAATTATTACAAAGATATAGAATATTATGAATGTTGCCAGGGTATAGTAGAAGCATACGCTGACTTTAAAAAACCAAAAATAGAATGATAGATATAATACAAAGAAGAAAGGGATTCAAAAAACTAGCCAAAAAAATAGTTTCTGAATATTACAATATAGATATTAGTAAGCCAACTAGGCTAAGGGAATATATAGTTGCAAGGAGTATGTTTTATAAGTTGCTTAGAGATAATACTAGTATGACTTACCAGAATATTGCAGATACATTTAGCAAGAACCACGCAACTGTACTTCACTCTATAAATAACTTAGAGGGTATTATGGAGTATGACTATTCTACAAGGTCTGATTATTTATCAGTAAACAGTAGATTTAATGAGGCATTAGATAGAACGTATAATACCAATCTTGAAGAGCTAAATAAAGTAGTGGAAGAGTCTGAGCAATATTATATGTTGCTTGATGATTTGAATAAGCTCAAACAAAGGTATGATACCTTAACCTTAATCCACAGAGACCTTGTTGAATCAAATAGCTTACTTAACAACAATTATAAGAAGCTACAGGATAAATACAGGAAAAGAGAGGATTACTATAGCAGTAATGGATATATTATACAATAGTATGGAGGAAAAAGACAAACCAAATAAAGTAGATGGCAGGAAAAATAATGGTGCTGTCAAAGGTGTTTATAGAGGGCAGGGGAGACCTCCTAAGATTAAAGAGAAAGAGACAAATGCTTTAACTCTCAAGGCACTAAACAAAGCGTTTGGTAGTGAGGAAAAAGCCTGGGTTCATATTGCCAAGAAAGCCTCTGAAGGGAACTTCAACTACACTAAGATGTTGTGGGAATACCGTTATGGTAAACCAAAAGAGCAACAGGATATAAATGTAAATACTAATGTGAATATCCCAGTTGTGGATTTTGCTAAACCTAAAACAATAGATATTGACCATGAAGAAATCAAAAAAACAGATGAGGATAAATGATAGTAGTAAATTCCCAGATGATTTCTGGAATCATTACGTCAATCCAATACTAGGGTACTATTATAACCGAAAAGTAAATAAAAGCAAATTTGACTGATAGTAATTATATAGGATGTTATGGGGAAACCTTGTTCTTTGCCGAATGTATAAAGAGAGGGTTTTCAGTTAGCAAACCATTATTGGATTCAAGTCCCTATGATTGCATAGTCGACACCCATAGCAAATTATATAAAGTCCAGATTAAGTCAACTGGTAAAGCCCCATTAGAAGGTGATAGCAATATTAAAACTAATATTCAAAACAACAAACAAGAGTACCTAACCTCATTAGTGGATTACTTCGCAGTCTACTCTACTTATTATAATGGGTTCTTTGTGTTTAAGAATACTGGAGATTTACAGTCTATTCGGTTTAGTCTTAATGGCAAATGGAAGGATTGTTTTAACAATTATAAATTCGATAACAATGGAGAATAAAGAAGGAGTATTATTTCACCACACAATACAAGGAGACTATCTTCCTTGTTATAGTCCAGAATATTTAACTGAGAATGATTTATGGGGAACAAGATAGATTTAAACCCTAGATACCAAACGCTATTCAATAGTGATAGTAGATACTTTGTAATTACTGGAGGTCGAGGTTCTGGTAAATCATTTGCTGTAAATACATTCTTAGTACTTCTAACGTACGAACAGAATACAAAGACACTATTTACTCGTTATACAATGAGTAGTGCTTCTATGAGTATTATACCCGAGTTCATGGAGAAGATAGAACTGATGGGGGTAGCTGAATTCTTTACTATCACAAAGACTGAGATTACCAACAAGCTAACCAATAGTTCCATATACTTTAGTGGGATTAAAACTGCAAGTGGAGACCAGACTGCAAAGCTGAAGTCAATCCAAGGGGTAAATACTTTTGTATTAGATGAGGCTGAAGAGCTGAACGATGAGACTGGCTTTGATAAGATTGACTACTCCATTAGAAGTAAGGTTGCCAAGAATAGATGTATATTGATTCTAAACCCTACTACAAAAGAACATTGGATATATCAAAGGTTCTTCCAAAATAGAGGAATCCCAGATGGATTTAATGGCACTAAAGAAGGTGTAACCTATATCCACACAACTTACTTAGACAACGTTGACCACCTGTCTAAATCATTCGTTAACGAGATTGAAAAGATTAAGGAACGTAGACCTGAAAAATATGCCCATCAAATTATGGGGGGTTGGTTACAGAAAGCAGAGGGAGTTGTATTTACTGATTGGCAAATAGGACAATTCAATACTGAGATAGATTCAATATTCGCACTTGATTTCGGATTTGCTAGAGATGCTTCAGCCCTTGTAGAAATTTGCGTTGACAAAGAAAGGAAAATAATTTGGTTAAAGGAACATCTATATAAAAAAGGATTAGTAACCTCCCAGATATATGAGCATTGTCGTAGAGTAGCGGGTAGGAAGCTAATTGTATGTGATAATAGTGAACCGAGATTATTATCTGAGATGAAGATGAAGAACCCACCTTTAAATGTTACTCCTACTATAAAGAAGAAGGGAAGTATATTAAGTGGGATAGCTTTAATGCAGGATTACAATATCAATTTAGATGGGGAGAACTTAGTCAAAGAGTTTAATAACTACGTTTGGGATATTAGAGGGGTAAAGCCAGTAGATAACTACAACCACCTTATTGATGCTAGTCGATATGGAATTCAATATATACTAACTAGGAGTGTGCCAAAAGGAATGTATATTGTCAAGTAAAATATTTTTATTATATTGCACTATATAATAAACTTTTTTTTGATTTGTTTAGGGGGATTTAGAAATATTTCCCTCTTTTTTTTGTAATATGTTTGGCAGTTGGAATATTTTTTATATATTAGCAGTATAATTTTAAAACAAAGATAATTATGGAAACTATGGAACAAAAAAAACATCAGGTAATATGCCTTCCTAGTCTCGAGATGGAAGCTAGGTTAATACTAAATGAAGATGACCCTAATTGTGGGTATGCGAACGGATATGTTGGTGTAAAAAAGACACACCCATTGTATGGGGTACATTACAGAGAATTTGATTACGAAATAATCGTTCACGGAGGAGTAACATTCTCAGGACACATAAAGTCTCCTACGGATGATGAAAATGACTGTAATTGGCTTGATGAGGATTATTGGTGGATAGGTTTTGACACAAAGCATTCAGGCGATAGAAGAGTAACAGAAAATTATGAATACTGCCTTGAGCAAGTTGTTTCTTTAGCCTGTCAAATATCATCTTTAACTAGAAATAAATATAAACTAGTGCCCTTAGGAAAAGAAACAAACAGAATTATTAACCTTGAATGGGAGGTTCAAAAGCTAACAGAAATTAAGGACAAGTTTAAGGCTAGGGCTAAACAACTAAAGCGTCAACTTGCCCATAGACAGTATGACCATGTTGAGATGGTTGGATTGGCATTACCCCAGATAACTAAGAAGGGCGATGTTGTAGATAGAATGTATATAGAATTTGAGTCTAATTTTACTGGGGACTTTTATGCGGTGGAGATAGACCCTTATCAATTTATCAATTGGATAGGTAATGAGGAAGTTGACTCAATAAAGGAATTTGTTAAAGTAAAAATAGATAAGTTATGATACGAAAGAATAGAACCCATAAAACAGTACCTGTAAACGTTACAAATGACGAAATAGACTTGATAGTCCACCTCCTTTGGAATCATCGCTTAGAACACACTAAGAATAGTGACTGGAGCGTTGTAGACGAGCTTACAGAGACAATAGATAAGTTTGACATGTTAGATGCTGATGATTATGAGAAAGTTTAATATTAAATTAGATAGTGACGAACTCCATATAGTGGAGACTGTATTAGCTCAAGCTATTGGCAAAAGAAAAGCCTATAAGCTTAATACAACGGAGTACATAAAGCTACTCCTAAAAATAGATAAACAAGTATTAAAACAATTAGAAGATGGAACAAGTAGTGAGTAACTGTTGCGGTGCACCTTTAGTGCCGATTGAAACTGAAATTTGCTCAGAATGTTACGAGCATTGTGAGGCAATACAATTAACCTAGCAATTCAATAGGGTTGTGAATTCAATAGGTAAATGTGAATTCAATAGGTATAAATTCAATAGGGGGTCAGATTTGATTCCCTTTTTTTTGTTTGTTATTCTTATTTAGACTAGGTATAAATTAACATTTTATCAACAATTAATTAAAAAAGTGTAGGATTAATCAAATTTTTATTCTCTATATTTGTCAGGTGGAAAATCCACAAAGACAAATATTAAGTAATTTAAGACAACAATAATATGAAAAAACGATTTTTAGCCTTTTTAAGCAACCCAGAGAGAGAGCTGGACATTTATGACCTTTTAACCCTTTTCGGCTGTTCATTAGCCTTATTTGTAGGGGTCTTATTACTATTCACATTAAACAATTTTATTAATTTAATTTAACTCAATTATGAAATTAAAAATAAATCAACTAGAAAGCCCACGCACAGGAAACCCCGTTGCAAATCAATATGAAATAGAAACGGACAAACACCACATTTTCCAAAGCTATAAAACAATAATTTGCCAAATAGATAGACAGAGCCCTTTTAACGTAGTGCTTGACCCAGATTGGAACTATTCACGAACTACGTTAAAATATCTAAAACAGTTTCTCAAAATGAATCTAAGCAAAAATGACATTTTAGCAAAGATTGACCGAGGCGAGTATATAATTAAAAACCTTAACACATGATTAAAGCAATAGACATAAACGCAAAAGAATGGTTTGACAAAATCAACGGGAACTCCTATTTTTCTGGCACTATTACGATAGACTATGGAACAGAGAAAGAAGAAACGTTTTTAATGCCGTTTCAATATGGGTACGGCTTCAGCTATGAACATGAAGCAAAAGCAACGTTGACCCAGTTCAATAAGATTTCACCAGATTATGAAACCCTCAACAGCTATTGCAAAAGGGTCGGAATAATCTTAAGAAGCAATATTGAAAGAAGATGTAAAAAAAGAGAATTAAAACTAATAGAAACCAAATATAATGAGCAACTTAAAACAATTTGAACACAATCTACAAAAGGCAAAAAGACAACAACAAGCCGAAAGAGACAACCACTCAGATACAAACAACTCAATCGATAACTATCTTTATTGGCTTTTCAACACTTCAACAGAGCCACTTAGCGAGGTGGAATTTCTTATAAATACTATTAAAAAATCAAATAACCGCCACGTAATTGAGGAAGTCCTATTGGAATTTATAGATAATCCGTAAAATAAAATAAAAATAAATTAAACATTTAGCCCCCTTATTGGGGGTTTTTTTATGGGGTAATTTTAGCTAACTTATTGAATATC
>Ga0222717_10003108_pt1 | contig 12615 bp, 14 predicted proteins | sample C33_18DmetaG_FD_165053 | JGI IMG/M metagenome (GOLD analysis project Ga0222717, IMG submission 165053) | Estuarine water microbial communities from San Francisco Bay, California, United States - C33_18D | ecosystem: Environmental > Aquatic > Marine > Unclassified | place: USA: California...
CCAACTGGTAGGCAAAGATTCCCCTCCCCCTCGATACTCCATCACCTGCCCCGTGTCCTCGGTCTTATAAACGGTGCCGACTGCCACACCTGTCAGGGCATAGGCGGCTTCTTTGTTGGCGATAGATGTGGGTGTATCTTGCTTGGCATCAAGGTCAGCTTGTCCCAACGCGCCTATGTTAGTTCTTGCTTGGCCTTTTTCATCCTCACTCTTCCCGAGAGCAGACTGGTCAACGTAAGAAACCACCTCAGATGGCAGAGGATAGGCCGGCACTGGATCCGCCACCATACCATCCGTATCCTGGAGCACGGAATTATTGATCGTCACCGCCAACGTCGGAGATTTTGCCCACTGGTCAGTCGAAGCATTACGCCAATCCATCTGACCCATCACCACCACCACGGCCACATCATTGGAATCATCTCCATCCACATTAAGCAGATCCTTGACCGCCTGTGTATTCAAATCAAGTGGCGCGGAATAAAGCCCCGTCTCGCCAATCACCTTGGCAAACACATCCGTATCAGAAAGCGCCACTACCTCACCATCATACTTGCCCTTCTCCTTCAGACCAAATCTGATCTGCGCCGTGCCTGCTAAATCCACAGCCACTCCCGCACGGGAAAACTGGATCAACAGCGGGCCACCACTCCCCACCTTCCTCTCAAACCCAACAGCAGAGGCATCATAGCCCGCTTTTGTTACAAACTTCTCTTTGTCCAGATCATAGTAAAGCATTACACCTCGCCCCACATGTCAACATCCTACACACCAGGAACTCTACCGCTCCAGCTACTCACTGGCCCGCATACGAGCTCCCAGCCGCCGCCACCAAGATCCTCACGCTTCACCACACGCCCCTTACGTTTATCGGCCTCCACCTTGCAGCCTTTTTCAATACCTTCACCCACATCCTTTTTAACAAACACGGAAAACGTCACAATATCTCGCCTACCACCCGTGCTCTGCTTGTGATCATCTACAATATCAGTCACCACACCCTGAACCAGCACACCATCCAGATACACATCATCACCAAACTCATCCACCTCCGTATCCACGCTCATCTCCATACAATCATCAAACTGACTCATACACCACCACACATGTCAAAAGGCTTACGTAAGCCTTTTTGCTCCAGCCACAAAAAACCCCCTGCCAATCAAGGCAGAGGGCTCTTCATTATGAAACTGACGATCACTCAATCGTCAACATATCGCTTACGCAAAGTTGGTTTTGATCAACTGACCGGCGTTTTTGTTCACCAGCTTCTCGATCGAGTTGGAGCGCACACGCATCATGTCGCTACGGCGTTTCGCATCGCGGTAGGTTTCAGTCGCATACAGACCACCTGGGCAGTCAGCTTCCCATACTAGGGTGCGGCCTACGCCACCGTTATCGAAGTCACCACCTTGCACATCACCTACCCAAATGTGGGAAGTCCCCCAGATGGATGAAATGCTTGTGGTGGATTTCGTCTTGGAGCTGTCAGCATAGCCCTTGGCAATGTGAACGTTTCCAATGTCGAATGCCTCGCCAAAAATGGTAGGCGTGATCTGCTTCTTGCCAGTGCTGTCGGATATCTTACCCCAGACGTAAGCATGAAGCTGCTTGGTGCGTTTAATGTAGTTCCAGAGCTTGAGACTCATCACGATGGTATTGGCGCTCTCACCACGGCCAATCATGGCCTCCAGTGCTGCATCAATATCAGCAGGAACATCCGCAGAATCAATGTTGCCAGCGGTGTATGCCGTGCCAGCATTCTGCTTGCTGAAGTTCGCTTCATTCATGATCGTCGCAGCAGCGTTGACCTCAAAATCGAGGGCCACGTTACGGCGAACCAGCTTACCGGTAAGCTTCTCGAGTGAGAAGAAACTTCCCATCTCTTTAGCTTTGGTATCATCGACTCGCTCTTCCATACCGCGATCTTCACAGGAATAGTTATCCCATCCGTGTGAGCGGTTGATCTCGTTATACGTGCCAGAACTGTTACGCTGGGTAGAACCTTTGCGCAGCAACTTTCCTTCAGCGGTATCGAGGCGTGGATACTGACCGGCTCGAGCTTTCACACTCTTGACGGGGAGTAACTTCTGACCGATCAAAAACTTGTCGGCTTGTTGCGCCTGTTCCACAAATGCGGAAATTTCGGGGCGGCTTACTTCACTATTTGAATACATAATTTTTTATTTCTAGTTAATGTTGTTTATTTAGTTATGCGTTTGACCTAGTAGTAAACGACTCCGATGACGCTACCAGCAGCAGAAGAGCTCTCAGTGGCTACACCGATCGCTGTTCCAGACGCCTTCTTGGTAATCTTACCATCAGCAGCTCCTTGGATTTGATCACCTACTGCAATCGCAGTGGCGGCAGATGTTTCGGCATTATGGATGCCCACGGCACGACTCTGGAGAGTCACTTGTTCGGTATTGAGATCACCAGGAAGTGATGTGCCAATACTTGATTCCTCAGCTCCGCAGTATTCAGCGCCAGTAGCACTGAGCTTCATGCGTCGGTCAGGTTCGGTCTTCGCCAGCTTGCCGGGAAGTGAAAATACGGGATTTGTATTCATAGTTGGTTTTTATCTATTGTTTAATAGTTTACAGTTATCGGACTAGACTACCCAAGGGCACCGAGCTCTTGGAGGTGATGTTCATAGCGAGCCTCATCTTCATCGATCGCGAAGGTGATGGCGTCACAATGTTCCTTGGCGTCTGGGCCATGCTGGAGCTCCTTCACACGCGATTCAAACGCGGTAAGCTTCTGGCTGTCATCGCCTTTGTTTGGCGTAGAAAGCTCCACAGTGCCTTCAGTAGATCCGGCGGTGAAAGCAATCTCACCATCCTTGAACTCACGGAGAGCTGCTGCCATCGCTTGGTTCTCAGCAGCAAGCTGCTGGTTAAAAGCAATAAGCTTCTCCACCTTATCGGTGTGCTCGGCGAACTCAACCTCAGCGGCCTCGTCTAAACGGGCTTGCTCGACTGCATCCATACGGGCTTCAAAGTAAGCCAACGGATCGGCCACTTCTTCCTGCTCAAACTGATGTTGATCAGTTCCTTCTTCACTGAACTCTGTCTCCTCGGCCTCGATAGCCTCAGTAACTTCCGCCTGGAACTCCTCCATAGAGTCAAGGCGCTTGCCCATCCCTTGAAGAAATTCCATAACATCGCCGAGCTCAACTGGTTTCTCGACCTTAGGGGTCGCTGTATTATTATCGGACATAACCCCCATCGATGTGTCAACCTGAGAACCAGGCACCACACCGTCACCCTCCTCAAATAACCCGTCTGGGTTCGCGGCCGGTGTCGCCACCAGATCCACACTCGGCATTTCCTTACATCTGGCATATGCCTTTTTACCCACCACCTTACTCTTACCACGGAAGCTGGCACTTAGCCCCACACCATTCGGCATCTTCTCCGCGATCTCCATCGCCTGCTCGTATCGATCATGCTTCTGCATCAGCACCCAGTCAGCGATAAGTTTCTGGCCTCGGATCTTAAAATTACACAAGTAGCCGTTCACCGCATCGGCCCCCGTTCTGTGATTCCATTTAACAGGAACTTGCACCTTATCATTACCCACCGCCTGCATTTGCTTCAGCGTGGTCATGTCCGTATGCAGACTATGCCCTTCCTTCGTCTTATGCCCTCGGGCTTCCACTCCGGCTGTGATTACACTCACGCCCTTGATCATTCCTTGATTGCGATCTACGGCCCCCTCTAACGGGAGGAACTCAAAGTGATAACTTTCATCTGATTTTTCATTTGCCATAACGCACAACGCCACATGTCAACACTTTGATTAACACATGACGTCGGAGCCTTGGGGAAACGGCTCTATTTTCGGGGACGAAATCCTACTTCTCTGGAGTCGGTTTACTAACAACCGGCTTAGAATCCTTACTAGCCAGAGAGCGGCGCTTAGGTGCAACACTCTTTGGCGCGTCAGTTGTTAGTTTACCATTGGATCCAGTATAAAACACTTGTGTCTTCTTCCCGGGCTTCGCAGCCTCATTTTTATCATTAGCCATAGTCTTGTTTGTTGAAAAATTTACAGATTAGTCACGCGCAGCAACCTTAGTCACACCACGCACAACACTCGCTCCTAATCGGCTTGCAGCTCCTCGGCCCATCTTGGTTGATGTCACCAGAGCACCAGCTCCAGCCAGACCACCAATCACAGCACCGCGCTTCAGCAGCTTACGCTTTCGAGCTCCATGCGCTGCACGGAAATCATCCACTCCCGCACCCGCATGGCCAGCAGCATAACGCCCATCTCCATCACGTTTACGATCAGCAAACTCACAAAGCTGGTCATCGATCCGCTCAGATAACTGGACGGACTTTGCACGGCGGTTAATTAACGCATCAGACTTACGTATGGTTTTAGGATCAACAGCACGCGGATCCCAACGAGGAATCATCTTACCCTGCTTCTTTAATGAGCGGTTAGCACTGTCTTGAGCTCGAACCATTTGCCGAGCCCGATGGCTCGAGAGCGGAGCCAAAATCTTGTTACCAACACGATCCGCCTCATGAACCGAGGTCTTCAATGCCTTAGCATAACCCTTCTGATACTTAGGCATCAACTTCTTTTTAAGAGCCTCGCCAACACGAACCATACGTTTTTGACCCATACTACCAAACTCAAGGCAGGCATCGATCGCATCATTCAATTCATAAAAATCACTCATATCAAATTTGGTATTTGGTGTTTGTAACTTGAGACTTAATCCACCGTCACATCATCATAGCGAGCACTCAGCTCACAGCAGCGATCCACGTATGCCTCAAACTCCTCTTTACTTTCAAAACGAAGCTTACGAGCACCGGCAATCAGAGTCTTTTTAAAACCCTCGGATTTCTTCAAAAGGTTAGACCCCCCACGCTTAACTGCATCTACGCCACGGGCAGTGCGAGTCGCTGGAAGAGCGTAATGTGATGGCAACTTTGAATCAGGCATCTTAACATGACGAATCACCTTATTACGAGTATTCCTCGCTAAATCACCCGCTTTTCCGGGCAGATCGGCCGCTGTTTTTAATCCTTGACGCGCAGCATCCTTGGTTCCGCCAAAGGCTCCCTTCACCGCATTCTCGGCCGCCACCTCACCACGCTTAATCGAGGTTCCAAACTTGCCGCTCTTACGAGCTGCACCATACGCAAGAGCACCACCAGCAGCAACACCAACAGGCCCAACAATCGGCCGCTTCTTCTCGTTACCATCCTTGTCGGTATAGTAGCGACCCTTGACCAAAAACTCATGCGACTCCAAGCAAGCATCAATCCCCTCATTTAACTCAGTAAAACAGTTATTATCCATAACCCTCCGCCAACTTGTCAACCCCTGACTCCCGACTCCTGATAAAAAGCAGGCACCGGTTTCTCACCGGCTTCACCCCCATGTCAGCCTATAGCTCCACTGGGAGGATGATTAACGCCTGCTAAATTAGTTTGGATACCGTGGAAAATGATACCCACCTCCGCCGCCTTGGCGCGGCCGCATCCTAGAGCTTTTCTTAGTCACCGTCTCCGCCGCTTTGTCAGCCGCCTTCTTCCTAGCCAATGCCTGAGCACCCTTTGTCGGCAGTCGGTTCCCGCGTCGAACAATCTTTGCACCCACCCCTCCGCCTACCAGAGCAGCAGCCACTAGACCGGCCTTCCAGAGCTTACGCTCATTCTCAGTCTTTTCGTGCCACCGCTTCTCGCGTCGGTTACGACGACGGCTTCCTGGAGCAAACACCCGTGCACTTCGGCCTCGAGGATCACGCACATCCCATCCAGCTTGGCGAGCTGCATCAAACTCTGTCAAGGCACCATCCAATTTCTCAGAAAACCCCTTCTGCTTCCGGAAATGTTTTACCATCTTCAAAGCCTTACGCATAGCCTTTGATCTTTGTGGATGCCTCGGCGCACTATTGGCAAACACCTCCACTGGCACCTTTTTCACGCCCTCTGCACGGGCAGCCACCATACGGTGTCTTCCCTCATGGCCTGTCACTCGGTAATTCCGGGGATGATTAGAAATACCCTTCCCTTGCTTCTCCACCCAGATTTGAGGCATATCAACCTTCTCACCATTACGGATAGCCTTGCGATATTTTTCCACTGCTGGCTTATGTGGGCCATTCTTACCAAACGGCAACGACCTCGATAAAAAATCGTCAGGTGTCACCGTAGATGCAGAGCTTTTCCACTTCATAGCACCATTACCATCATGCCGAAACTTCGCTGCTAACTCAACCGCCGCATCCAATTCCTCAGAAAGATACTTACGCACCAGACTAGCAGCCTTACGATTCAAGCCAGACTTCGCTGCACGCTCCACCACAGAAATTCTACGGCCGTAATTCTTGCCCGCCACCTTTCTCAAACCCTTGTCGAGCCACTTTCGTTTCGAGCGGATCTTTGGATCCTTCTTCATCACCGTATGGTAGCCCAGCACAGCCGCTCCACCCGCTGCAGCTCCCGCTGCATTTTTAGCGTAGGCTTTTTCCCACTCACGCTTTTTGTTACGGCCAGCAGCATCCTTGCGTCTCGGCTTGCGTCTAATCACATCAGATACATCACGCGCAGCTCGGCCAGCTCGGCCTGTATTACGCGCCACCTTTTTACCCTTGTTGTAGGCGGTCTTCGCCACTTGCGCATCATGCCACTTCACGCCATCCACATTGATCACCGATCCATCGTGGCCCGTCTTATAAACTTTCTGCTTCCCCGTATAGGCTTTCATCGGATCCGCCCACTGGTTCGACTTCCGATCACGGAACTGATCCCGCTTCGAAACAAATTCATGGGCCTCAAAAAGCCTGAAACGCCGCTTTTTCGTCAGCGCCTTAGCGATCTTCGTTGCCATCGGAAAAGCACTCTTAACCTTCCCCTTGGCCTTCTTACCCACTTCGGTTGCCACACTGGCCGGAGTGATCTTCGAGACATTCTTCGCAGCAGCTCGAGCCGCCGCTGATGTCTTCTTGAAATCCTTCGCGGCATCTATAGCGGCCTTACCACCCATCAAGGAACCCACGCCCACAGCCGCACTCCCTCCAATGCTAACGCCATCCTTGACCATAGCCAACTTATCACGCTTCACCCGAACTACACGCGTGCGTCTCTTGCTCGCTGCACGCTCCTCCTTAGTGGAAAGTTCCACCCGTAGGTCACTTCCTGGCGTTCTATCAAATCCGTTTTTCATTTTCTTTTTTGTTAATTTTTCAGTTTGTGCTCGCGCATACGAGTTAGAGTTCACTCCCTTACCCAGCAAGTTTTTGAGTAAGCCGGGATACTTTCTCGTCTTGTAATTTTTATTGTTCTTCGCTGCATCCCGCGCTGCCTGCGTAGATCCCCCAGAGCTCACCTTCTTCAGCTTCTTAATACTCCCCCTCAAAGCATCCACATCAGACTTATCTCCCAGCTTCGGCTTTAACTTGCCATCCCTGTTATACGCACCACTCACCAGCACACGCTGACCGTTTACTGTTCGCATCTTACGCTTAATCTTTGGATCCAGCCTCTTCGCATGCTTGGGAACCACCACCGTATATTCATGATTAAAAATCGGCATTACCTTCACCGGCCGCGCTCCGTGATACACACCTGGATTCAGTTTTCTACCCCCCGTCTTCTGCCCGCCTACTCCTGATTTTAACTGCTTCACATCTTTCGGCTCTAAATTCATAACCTTCCCGCTGCTGTCAAACAACCGATACGGACGGCCAGTTTTTTTGCGAACAGCACGCTCAACCGCCTCTTTGCCAAGAGCCAAACCTCCGACAGCAGCACCAGCAGGTAACGCCCCCGGCACAGGTATCATAGCACCTACAGCAGCCCCCGTGCGCACCTCGATCGGCAACTTAGCCGCAACCTTTCTTGCTTTTTTCGCATTCTTTTTTGCCAACACCTTAATCAAACGCTTCATATTAACAGACTTGATTCGACCAGCAAACTCATGCTTTTCCACAGACTTTTTATTCACAGTATTACTTGGACTCCACTTCACTTTATCTGCCCAGTATGCCGCCGACATCTTACCTCTACTTATATTCTTAGCATGGCGTGACTTAAACGCCTTTCTTTGAGCCACCGTCTGATTGACCTTAGCCCCTTGCTCACCAAACCTGACAACCTTCACCTTGCCACCCTCCTTCACCACGACGACATGAGACTTCTTTGCATGACCAGGTGTTCTTTTAGGCTTATTGTATCCATCGACACCGACACGAGCCAACCTTGAATCCGCCTCGAAATTACGGACTTCAAAATCACGATTCCTAACTGACTTCAACTTAGCTCCACGAACAGAACCGCTCTTAGTTTTCTGATACACAACAGTCGCCCTGTTGCCAACTTTAGCTCTAGCACTTTCACTCGCAGATCCCTGTGCCTTAAAAACCTTGCCGTCCCGTCCCTTAACACTGACCACCCCAGCTCTACCATCCTTACGCATTTTTGAACCAACCACAGGTAGCTCCTCATCATACTTTGGCTTCAACTTACGAGCTATCCCACCACGCTTGACGACACTACCTTCATAAGACCTACGAAGATTCTTCTCATGCGCCTTATTGAGAGCCACCTCATCCTTAACCACCTTTCCCTTAACTCTCCGGACATGGCGCGTCAGCCTCGAGGGCTTCTCATCACCATGCACATAAAGCTTCAGCTTCTTTCCATCACCACCTCGGAACTTACCAAGATTCTTTTCAAAACTATTCCCGCGCCGATGCAGCTCCCCCTCCACCTTGGAGTCCGGGTTCTTTTTGAAGTGACGTTTCATCGCCTTGGCAATGTGTGGCACCGTCTTGATCGGCTTGCCCGTTTTAGTGTGCACACCATTTTTTGTCACCTTCGCATGGATACCATCCAGCTTAGGCTCCACCACACTCTTTCCCTGCCATTTCTTATATTCCTTCATAAAATCAATCCATCGCGAACTCACGCCGAGCTGCAGAAAATTCCGTCGTCAGAGACATCACCGCCACCCTAAAATCAGAATCTTTGTTCAAATACATCTCCACATACCCACAGCCACCATAGACAGAGGAGCAAGCACGCCTACCCACCAGCGAACCTATATCGGCCGTCGGCATGATCGGCCTCAGCAAATAGAACAGCACATTACGTGCCCTACTCACATCACGCGCACCACGCGGCTTGGCCAGTATATCAGCCACACTCACCTCGAACACCGCAGCACACCGCAGTATCATCTTCTCGATTACTTTCGCCTTTGTCATCGCTCTAACCTTGCTCCTCCGTCACGGGAGCCGCTTCAGGCACCAACTTGCTCGCACGTAAATACGTCATTCCGTAGAGCGCCATCAAAGCATTTACCGCGCTATCACGGTCGATCTTCCCTTCGCCATGCTGCTCAAGAATATCCAGCAAAGGCTTCACCCCTTGGGCTCCTTGCGATCCTACCAGTCCTGGAGGTGGTGGAGGCTCATCGCTCTCACCCGCTTCGGCTCGTTCCATTCTCGCGATCAACTCCGTCGGACTACCGGCTGCTCCATTCATACTCGAATTCATTAAATCCATCGGAATTTTCTCACGCTCCGATATCTCGCGCAGAATATTTATCTCACGCGCACTCTTCTCCGCATTTTCTTCAAAATCTGTATCCATCTCCGCACACAAATCCGTGCGCGTCTTCACACCCAGATTGATCAATATCTGCTCGGCGTTTGTTTGATGGCCCACATCACCCGTGATATGCGCCCCAAATCTCCAGCTACCATTCCGATACTTCGGATGCGCTGGTATCTGCTTTGTCGCTATCCCCAAGGTCAATACCTTGTTCTTCACCCGATCCAGAATCGTATCAATCAGTTGACGCTGAAATGCCTCAAACACACGCTGGGCCTGCATCGTCTCCAGCCTCGCTGTCACCCCACCAAACGCCGCCATGTTATAGACAAATCCATACGGCAAGTTCAAACCAATCGCTATCTCACGGATAATAGCATCCACCAGTGCCATAAACGCACCACTCGGACGTTGAGCTCCAGGTGCAAACGCCACATCCTCATCCTTAGACAGCCGCTTCAGTCCTCCGGGAACGGCCGCCATCGTATTCGGCCGTGTAGACCCATCCTCTGATGGCTTATTATCCCATGACGTTCCACTCTTATCATTACGTGGATCCGCCGCCTTGATAAAGCCAGCAAAACTCGCCGCAAACTTCACCGCTATCTTTTCATACCCAAGCAGCTCATACAAGTCTTTAGCATGCGGTAGCGCGGGAGCCAGCTTACTCACACCATGATACTGATCCGCACTCGTCGGGAAAAATAAATGGATAAACTTCGAGGGCTTCACACTCCCCTCATACGAGTAATTGTTAGTCAGCGACCTCTTGTAAATATCATACTTCGTAACCTCACCCCTTTTGCCAAGATGAATCCCGTGGATGTTATCCTCCTCCTGAACCATCGTCGTCGGATTCCCTATTCGATCGGCCGTGATACTCTGCAACCGCAGCTCACCATCTTCGATCACCTCCACAAATCCATACTCCCCATCACGGATTGCCCCTCGTAACGCGAGTTGAACCAGCGTCCCAAACCTATGCCTACCCGTTAGATCCGCACGCCCACACCAACCATGAAAATAATCCTCATACTGTTTATCGATCTCACTGTCACCAGTGCCACTCCGATACTCCATCTTCTGACACGAATACTGCACCACACGATCCAGAATCCCAGTCACCAGACACAGTTTCTCTTCCATCGCACGACCTTCCCAGATCGCCGCCACTCGAGCCCGTTGCTTTTTCCAGCCCTCCGGACTCGCCTGCTCGAACAACGTCGCATCACGCGAGCGCGAGCGCGAAGCACTTCCGCTGGCAAATTCCTTCAAAGCCTCACGGCCCCTCACTCTGCTCATCGCCCTCTCCGGCGAAATGACCCCTAGTGCTTTATCTAAAAAAGTTAAATCAGGCATATACTCACCGCCACCGTGTCAAGCACGCCACTCATCTCACCTAAAAATCATCCAAACTATTCTGACTAAAATCCACCTGACCCGATAAACTATTACCAAACGAACTACCAGATGACCCACCCGCTCCACGCTCCTTGCGGATCGCTGCCACTGATGCCATCCTGTTCTGGATCATTTGTAAATCTCGCGCGTAATTCTTACTCCCTACACTCTGACTCGTATAAAAATTATCAAGCTGCTTCTTGAGCTTCTCACGCTCCTCGGTTAGTTCCTCATCACTATAGTCGCGGTAAATTGTATCCCAAGTAGCACTCATATACCCTCACCTCCCTGTCAAAGCTCCTTGCATTACAACACAAAAAGACTTACGTAAGTCTTATGCTCACCCAAAATCAAGCCACTTAATACGAGTCCAATAAATCCAAACTCAAAAAACTCGCACCCTTTACATCCTCGTCGCCTACCTCACTAGCTTCACACCAAAAGCTGTCAACCTTGATCCCTCTCCAAAAAATAATCAAAAGGCTTACGTAAGCCTTTTTACCCGTTTTGAACCTGTCACACCCCAAACCCCTTAAAGGTGCCATGATAACTAAACCACACCGAAACTCCATGAACGCCACAGAAAAAGAAAACTTCACCCGCTTCCTCCAGATCCTAACGGACACAGGAAACATCACCCACGCTCTCACCGAGTCAGGATGGGATCACCCCTCCAACACGGACGGGAACGATCAAAACACCATCGACCTCACCGGCATCCCCCACGCTGACCTCCATCACCATATCAGTTCATCTGTCACTCTACCACCCGCCATCAAGTCCTACATCGACGGATCGGACGACCCACTCACCATCGAGGAACGTCACAACATCGGCATCGCTCTCGAGGCTCACTACAAACTCCCCAACACCTTCTGCATCGTTGACACCAACGACGGCGACTTCTTCCTAGCACACAACCATGAGTAACCACCACATGAACCCACCACCAAAAATCGCTGACTCCGAAAAAAGCCTCACCTACTACCCAGCATGGCTCACCAAACTCCAAGCCACTGCCGACTACCACGGCTCCATCACCGAGCTCTCCGCCTACGTCGCCAGCAAACGCGGTAAACAAATGATCAACACCAGACCCACCATCTCAAGAATCATCAAAGGCCACCGCGCCGCATCACCTGAATACCTCCTAATCATCCAAGAGTGGATGAACACCAAAAAGAAACGGACGGCCAAATAGTTTCCACTCCACCACCGGCCCCCACCGATCGACACCCCCACCAGCACGGCCCCCGGCCCATCTGGCCCAGGTCACTCACATAACTTACGACGGTTATACTTACTTATACCTAAGTATGTATATTGTATTCACATTGCAAGCGCGTGAATTGCTGGATTGTTAGAACATGTTAGAAAAGCTTCACGTGCTGTATTGTTAGATAATGTTAGAAAAGCTTCACGTGCTGTATTGTTAGGGAATGTTAGAAAAGCTTCACGCGCTTAATTATTAGAAGTTGTTAGAGTAGCTCAAAAGGCTTACGCGTAAGCTTTGAACCTGTCACACGTCAAACCCCTCACTAATGACAGGAAACGCGACACGCGACACGCGACACACGCGACACACGCGACACGCTTTGAACCTGTCACACGTCAAACCCCTTACTAATGGCAG
>Ga0222717_10003114_pt1 | contig 12608 bp, 13 predicted proteins | sample C33_18DmetaG_FD_165053 | JGI IMG/M metagenome (GOLD analysis project Ga0222717, IMG submission 165053) | Estuarine water microbial communities from San Francisco Bay, California, United States - C33_18D | ecosystem: Environmental > Aquatic > Marine > Unclassified | place: USA: California...
CGGCCAACGCAACATGCGCGCCGCTCGCGGGTTGTAATCTGTAGCCCGTGGCTTTTTCTGCGATTTCGCTATAATCCCGCGCTTTTTGACCCCTCAGTGGCTCGGGGTAAGCCCGCCACGCAAAGAAACGGAGTACTCACGAGATGGGGAGAGTTTTCTCAACAGCGGCTTTGGCCCTCTTTGCACCGCTGGCCGGCGCTGAAAATCAGGTCAATATGTCGCCGGGCGTGACCGAAATTGGTGCCAATATCTTCGAGCTGCATATGCTGATTATGTGGATCTGCGTGGTTATCGGGGTTTTGGTTTTTGGCGCGATGTTCTACTCCATTTATGCGCACCGCCAGTCAAAGGGACATCAGGCTTCTCAGTTTCACGAGAGCACCAGAGTCGAAGTGGCGTGGACGGTTGTCCCCTTCTTGATTTTAGTTGCCATGGCGTTCCCGGCGACATCGACGCTGCTCGAGGTTTACGATAACGATGCGTCGGAACTTGACATACTCATCACCGGATACCAGTGGAAGTGGAAGTACGAGTATTTGGACGAGTCCGGCGAGACGGTCTCATTTTTCTCCAATCTCGCCACACCTCAAGAAGAGATCTACAACACCCGGAACAAGGGTGAAAACTATCTGCTCGAGGTCGATGAGCCCCTGGTCATCCCAACGAATACAAAGGTCCGGTTCCTGATAACCGCCAACGATGTGATTCATTCCTGGTGGGTCCCTGAAATTGCGGTGAAGCGTGATGCGATTCCGGGCTTCATTAATGAGGCGTGGACGCGCGTTCCGGAGGAAGGGATCTATCGCGGGCAGTGTACGGAGCTGTGCGGCGCCTACCACGGCTTTATGCCGGTGGAAGTTCATGCGGTATCGCGCGACGACTTCGATAACTGGATTGCCGCTAAGCGTGGCATTGCCGCAGTGCAAACCGCGCTGGCTGAGCAGACGCTGTCGGTCGATGAGTTGATGGATCAAGGTAAGCGAGTCTACGGCGCTGCGTGTCTGGCCTGTCACGGCGCCGGTGGAGAGGGTGGCGTGGGTAAGGCCATCGCGGGAAGCCCAGTCGTGCTGGGTGACATCGCCGCCCACATGGCGCTGGTCGCAAATGGTGTTTCCGGTACGGCGATGCAAGCATTTGGGGCGCAGTTGTCTGCTGTCGACATGGCTGCGGTGCTGACATACCAGCGCAATGCATTTGGGAACAATACGGGCGATGTCGTCCAGCCCGGTGATGTCACCGGCGCCAAGAACGGTTAATAGGAGAGACTCCCATGGGTGACCATCATCACGGACCTGCCAAGGGCGTTACGCGCTGGTTGTTTACGACCAACCACAAGGATATTGGCACCATGTACCTGTGGTTTTCCTTTGCCATGTTCTTGCTGGGCGGCTTTTTCGCGATGGTTATCCGAGCGGAATTGTTCCAGCCCGGCATGCAGCTGGTCGAGCCTGCATTCTTTAATCAGATGACTACATTGCATGGCTTGATCATGGTGTTTGGCGCCATCATGCCGTCCTTCGTTGGCTTGGCCAACTGGCTGATACCGATGATGATCGGCGCGCCGGATATGGCCTTGCCGCGAATGAATAACTGGAGTTTTTGGATTCTCCCCCCCGCTTTTCTTATGCTCGCCTCGACTCTGTTTATGGAGGGTGGTGCGCCCGCTTTCGGCTGGACTTTTTACGCACCCCTGTCTACCACCTACGCACCGCCGTCAGTGACATTCTTTATTTTTGCTATCCACATTCTCGGTGTCTCGTCGATCATGGGCTCGATCAACATCATCGCTACCGTGATGAACATGCGCGCGCCTGGCATGACCTACATGAAGATGCCACTGTTCGTCTGGACGTGGCTGATCACCGCTTTTCTTTTGGTCGCAGTGATGCCGGTACTGGCGGGTGCTGTCACCATGATGTTGATGGATATCCATTTCGGCACCAGCTTTTTTTCGGCTGCGGGCGGGGGTGATCCCGTGCTCTTCCAGCATATTTTCTGGTTTTTCGGACACCCCGAGGTCTACATCATTATTTTGCCCGCCTTCGGCGTGGTGTCGCAGATTATCCCTGCATTCTCTCGCAAGCCCTTATTCGGCTACGCGTCGATGGTCTATGCCACAGCGTCTATCGCGTTTTTGTCCTTCATTGTCTGGGCGCATCATATGTATACGGTAGGAATGCCGGTCGCCGGAGAGCTGTTCTTCATGTACGCGACCATGCTCATTGCCGTGCCCACGGGAGTGAAGGTCTTCAACTGGATCACTACCATGTGGCGCGGAGCGCTCAGTTTTGAGACGCCAATGCTTTTCTGTATCGGTTTTCTGGTGCTGTTCACTCTCGGCGGCTTCACGGGCCTGATGCTGTCCATAGCGCCGGCTGACTTCCAGTACCACGACACTTACTTCGTCGTCGCGCATTTTCACTACGTGATGGTGGCGGGCGCTGTTTTTTCCATGACGGCTGCCATTTACTATTGGTTGCCAAAGTGGTGCGGACGGATGTACAGCGAGTCCATGGGGAAGACCCATTTTTGGATCTCCTTTATCGGCTTTAACATTACTTTTTTCCCGCAGCATTTTGTCGGGCTGGCTGGCATGCCGCGACGCATTCCCGATTACGCGCTACAGTTTGCCGACTTTAATATGATGTCCTCGATAGGCGCGTTTATTTACGGCGCATCGCAGCTGCTTTTTCTCTACAACGTGATTGCTACGATCGTCGCTGGCAAGCGGGTGTCGGAAGAAAAAGTGTGGGACGGCGCGGAAGGGCTGGAGTGGACAGTGGCCACGCCAGCGCCTTATCACACATTTGAAGAGCCGCCAGCGGTGCCCAAGCCCGCGGGCACAATCTAGTCGCTGATGTTGGCGCCGCCACAACGAGATTAGTGATGCCCGGGCTTCGACTCAGTAAAGCTCCCGCCACCGACACCGCGCTAAAGCTGTCGGCGGTAGCGGTGTTGATGTTTGCCTTCGTCTTCGTGGTGATGGTGCCGTTATATAATGTGCTGTGTGACGCGCTCGGTATTAACGGGAAGACATCGGGTCAGGCGTACATATCAGCACCGATTGCCGTCGACACCTCCCGGCAGGTGACGGTTCAGTTTGTCGCCGTTAACAACGACGACATGCCGTGGTCTTTTGCTCCCGACGCGCGGGTAATGCGTGTGCACCCGGGAGCAGCAAACGGTACCGTTTTTCACGCGGCAAACCCGACCAACTTGCCCATGGTCGCCCAGGCAATTCCCAGTATTTCACCCAGCAGAGCGGCGGCGTATTTCCACAAGACGGAATGTTTCTGTTTTGATCAGCAGGCGCTGGCGGGTAACGCGACTGCAGATATGGCATTGCAGTTTATTGTAGATCAGGATTTGCCCGACGATATTCATACCATCACGCTTTCCTACACCTTGTTCAATATCACTGGCACGGCGCAGGACAGGTTGGCTGCACTGTAGAAGCGGCTTTTTAGGAGACAGTTATGGCGAGCGACACCACCACCGCTCAGGGTTATGAGAAGTATTATGTGCCGGAGTCCTCAAGCTTGGCCGTCCGCGCCACGATAGGGCTGATATTGTCAGTGTTTGGCGCCGGACTGGTGCTCAATGATATGACTTTTGGTGCTCAAGAGGAGTCATCGAACTCGGTCTGGGTGCTTACCGCTGGCCTCGTCTTCTTTGTATTTACATTGGCCAGCTGGTTCGGCACGGTAATCAAAGAAAATATGGCCGGGATGAACAGTGGTCAGCTACACCAAAGCTACGTGCTGGGCATGTTCTGGTTTATTTTTTCCGAGGTCATGTTCTTTGCCGCTTTTTTTGGCGCCCTGCTCTACGTGCGCCAGTTTGCTGGCCCTTGGCTTGCCGGTGAGGGCGACGGCGGCCGGATGAATGGCCTGCTCTGGCCCGGCTTTGAATTTTCCTGGCCCCCTGTGACCACACCTCAGGAAGTGGTGGGTGGAGTCGACGGCCAAACCATAGCGAATAACGGCGCCTTTATCTCGCAGGAAAAATCCATGGCTCCGGCAGACGCCCACGCCTGGTATGCGTGGTTGCCGATGTGGAATACGCTCATCCTGCTTTCATCTAGCGCTACCGTTCATGTTGCGCATACAGCGCTTCTTGCGGATGATCGCAAAAAATTTAATCGCTGGTTGTGCATTACCGTCGGCCTGGCGTTGGTGTTTCTGGGTTTGCAGGCGGCAGAATACTACGAAGCCTACGCCTTGTTTGGTTTGACGCTTAACTCCGGCATCTATGGCTCAACTTTTTTCATGCTTACCGGTTTCCACGGTTTTCACGTGGCGATGGGGATGACCATGTTGCTGGTGCAACTGGTGCGGTCGTTAAAGAACAAGCACTTTACGGCGTCCGACCATTTTGGTTTTGAGGCGTCGAGTTGGTATTGGCACTTTGTCGACGTGGTGTGGGTGTTTCTTTTTCTATTTGTATACATCCTTTAATTAAGCGACTGTTGTTGTGGGGCGCTACGGCGCCCTTTTTATTTTCGCTCTGTCAGGAGAGAGTCAGAAACGGCTTGGCCTTTTTTTTTGCGGCGCGGTGGCTTTTCGAAAGAGATGATCCGGGTCACTCCGAAGAAGCCGGCAAGTTGGGCCCGGGGTCCCAAGGGTTTTGGTGTCCCAGTTGACCGGTAATGACGCCGTAAGTGATTACGACAAGCAAGCAGGCGCCCAATCCAAGCCGAACACCCAGAGAGTGAAAGAGGCGTCGCTTTTTTGAACTGCCCTGATCAGACATGAGGAATATCAGGCCGGTGGCAAGGCTCGCTACGAGCGCTATCATGAGCACGATGATAATGAGTTTCAGCATGGGCTTGGCCTGTGGGCGTCATTCACTGCAGGCTTCAGGGCTCTGCACCTTTCCAGCGGGTTGCCGATATGCAGTTTAACCGAACATGGGGGCCTCTTACGGTTAGAGGTGATGTCCGCGCCGCGATCGCGGGCCTCATCTTAATGGCCTTACTGTTGAATCTTGGTTTTTGGCAGCTGGGCCGCGCGGGAGAAAAGGCTGCCCTGGAGGCGCGGTGGCAGGCGCGGAGCGCCTTACCCGCCATTGCGCCGCAGGCGATGTTGGAGGAGCCGCCTGCTGACGAGCTGGATCAGTGGGTAGACCGTGCGGTCAATTGGAGAGGTCGATTCAGGCCGGGAGACTATTTATTGCTCGATAACCGGATCTACCGTGGCCAAGTCGGGTATCACGTGATTGCCCTTGCCGAGACCCAAGAGCGGCTGATTCCGGTGAATTTGGGCTGGTTGCCCGGTGATCCGTCGCGCAGAACGCTCCCCGAGCCGGTATTACCTGCGGAGCCCGTGATGATTGAGGGCAGGGTCTACGTGCCCGCAGGTAACCCGCTGTTGATGCAAAAGCCGCTTCCACCCGAGAGCTTGCCAGCGGTTGTGCAAACCCTTTATTGGGACGATTGGGCTTCTACGCTAGCCGGGCTTACCGGCCGCGTTGTCCTGCCTTACGAGATCAGGATTGCTCCCGAGTCTTCATTGGCGCTCAAGGCAGAGTGGCCTGTGGTTAATCAATCGCCCTCAAAACACATTGGCTACGCGGTGCAATGGTTTGCAATGGCCCTGATGTTGTGTGTTATCGGAGTTCTTCGCCTGACCAATCTGCGGGACTTGTTACAGGGCGAGCGCGCCCAATGATGCAGGCCGATCCCGTATTGCAACAAAAAAGGGCGCGGCGGATCTTGCTGCTGATTACGGGTATTCCTGTTGCCATGATGCTGGCTGCGACCGCGTTGTGGTGGATTGTTGAGGCGGGTTATGTGAATGTCGTGGACAGATTTGGCACCGCCAACCATGGCGATCTGATCACGCCGCCGCGTTCTGTCAGCGAGATTGTTTTCCGTCACGAGGGCGTTGCTGAGGTGCTTTGGCGAGATCTCCCTGTGAAATGGCGGTTGCTGGTTGTCCAGCGCGGAGAGACCTGCGATATCGTTTGTCAGCAGCAGTTGTACCAGACCCGACAGATTCACTTGGCATTGGGAAAGGATTTTAATCGGGTGGACAGAGTGCTGTGGGGTGACACGGCACCCGATGGGGTCCTTCTGGTGAGAGATGAGCTCTCGCAGGGCGACGGGGCAAAGCCGCTCTCTTTGGCAGCATGGTTGGCGCGAGAGCATCAGGGGCTGACGCCACTGACGCTACCGGCATCGATGCTCGAGGCATTGGTTCCTGAGGCCAGCCTCTCGCCCGCGCAGTGGTATGTTGTGGACCCTGCGGGCTGGATCATGATGCGTATGTCTGACGAATTGCATTATAAAGACGTGATCAGCGACTTGAGGTTTTTGTTGAAACACTCAGGTGCCTGATACGAAATCTGAGTCGACTAAGGTGTGCCGGGGTTCAGGCGGCTTTTCACAGGCGGGTGACCACCATGAACCCCCTAAGGCAATGTTCGTTACTGCGGGTGGCTCGGGAAAAAAGGATAGGGAAAGCGGGTGACGAATTCTAAGGCCCCCGGTGTTCGCTGGACGATAGCGGGCGTTGTGGCTTTCATGGTGCTGGTTGTCGCGAGTTTCGTTCACCGCGTGGGCGAACCTCGCGTCATGAGCGTGGCCGAAACACGCGCGAATGGGCTGTTTTTGTTTGATACGCCAAGAGACCCCGGCGCATTTGAGTTGCTTGACCATAACGGCAAGCCTTTTACCCGGGCTCAGTTAGCGGGGCGCTGGACGTTGATATTCTTCGGTTTTACACACTGCCCGGATATTTGTCCCACGACCTTGGTAGAGCTCGCTGAACTCAAGGCGCAGCTGGTTGATACTGAGGCAGAGACAACCCAAATGATCATGATTTCAGTGGATCCGGCACGGGATACACCCGAGCGGCTGGCAGAATATGTGCCGTATTTTCATCCAAAGCTTCTGGGCGTGACCGGGGATTTCACAGACATTTTGAGCTTTGCGCAGCGTCTTAATGCGCCCTTCCGCAAAGTCAGCGACCCGGACAACGGATATCAGATGGAGCACAGTGCCAATATCGCGTTGATGAATCCCCGCGGCGATTACCATGGTTTTTTCCGGGCACCGCTCGACGTGCCTAAAATGCGGGTAACCTTACGATCCACCCAATATCTATGGGAATACTGACGATATGACGCAGCGACTGATTTTGGTCGATGGATCCTCCTACTTGTTTCGTGCCTATCACGCGCTGCCGCCGCTAACCAATTCGAAAGGGCTCAATACCGGCGCCGCTAAAGGTGTGATTGGCATGATTCGTAAGCTGATGGCTGATTATGCTGGTGATCAGGTTGTCGTTGTTTTTGATGCCAAAGGCCCGACGTTTCGCAACGATATCTATCCGGCGTACAAAGCGAATCGCCCGCCAATGCCCGAGGAGCTTAGGGAGCAAATCGCGCCAATTCACGCAACCATCCGAGCTATGGGCCTGCCACTGGTGTGCATTGAAGGTGTCGAAGCGGATGATGTCATTGGGACGCTCGCGCTCGAGGCGTCCGGTGCCGGTCGAAAAGTCGTCATTTCCACGGGCGATAAAGATATGGCGCAGCTGGTCAATGAGCATGTGACCCTCATCAACACCATGAACAATACGGCCATGGATCGTGCCGGCGTCATCGAGAAATTCGGCGTGCCCCCGGAGCTCATTATCGATTTGCTGGCGTTGATGGGTGACAAAGTCGACAACATCCCCGGTGTGGCCGGGGTAGGTGAGAAATCAGCGACGGCCTTGCTGCAAAATCTGGGCGGTATGTCATCGATTTATGAGCGGCTGTCGGACGTCGCAGCGCTGCCCATCCGGGGCGCCAAGAGCTTGATGGGCAAATTGGAGGCAGCGCGAGAGGATGCCGAGCTGAGTTACACGTTGGCGACCATCAAGGCCGATTGTGATCTCGGCCTAGCGGCGCAAGATCTGGTTTCAGCACCTCCTGATAATGAGGCGTTGATAGCGCTGTTCAGCGATCTGGAGTTCAAGACCTGGCTTGAGGCCCTACGCTCCGGCAACGACCCCAGCGGCAAGACCCCGCAGATTGAAGCGCTGGATGCCCCCGCCGAGGCATCTCGCGCCAGCGATGCGATCTCGGTTACCACGATACTCGACCAAGCCACCTTGGATGCCTGGTTGGCCCGGTTGCGAGCGGCCCCCTTGTTTGCCTTTGATACGGAGACCACCAGCCTCAACTACATGGCGGCAGAGATTGTCGGCGTTTCCTTTGCCCTGGAGGCGGGTGCCGCGGCGTACCTGCCTCTTACCCACGATTACCCGGGCGCCCCTGATCAGCTCGACAGGGCGCAGGCGCTGGATCTTCTGCGGCCGATTCTCGAGGATCCGTCGATTGGCAAGGTGGGACAGCACCTCAAGTATGACGCGAACGTATTGGCCAATCACAACATCAGTTTGCGGGGTATCCGTGAGGACACCATGTTGGAGTCTTATGTGCTCGACTCGGCGGGGAGCAGGCATGATCTGGATACCCTCGCGCTATCGCATTTGGGCCAAAGCACCATCAGCTTTGAGGATGTGGCGGGAAAAGGCGTTAAGCAGCTGACGTTTAATCAGGTGCCGATTGAGCAAGCGGCTCCTTATGCGGCAGAAGACGCCGAGGTGACCTGGCGCTTGCACGAGGTGCTATCAGATCGCTTGCATCAGGTTGAGAGCCTGTCTCGGTTGTACCGAGAGCTGGAGATACCTCTGGTACCGGTGCTCTCCCGCATCGAGCGCAACGGCGCGCTGGTGTGTCGCGATACCCTCGCGTCCCATAGCCAGCAGCTGGGCCAGCGCATGCTGGCGCTGGAGGCGAGGGCACACGAATTGGCCGGCGGACCTTTTAATCTAGGATCTCCCAAGCAGCTGGGGGAGATTCTGTTTAACCAGCTTGAATTGCCGGTATTAAAGAAAACGCCGAAAGGGGCTCCGTCTACTGCCGAAGAGGTGCTGGCTGAGCTGGCGTTGGATTACCCGCTCCCCGCTGTATTGATGGAGTACCGCAGTCTCAGCAAATTGAAATCGACCTATACTGATAAATTGCCTGAGATGATCGATGCTAGGACCGGCCGCGTTCACACCTCTTATCATCAGGCCGTGACAGCGACTGGCCGCCTGTCATCATCTGACCCGAATCTGCAGAATATTCCCATTCGTACCGAGGAAGGCCGACGCATTCGGCAGGCTTTTATTGCCAGCCCGGGCTGCAAGATTGTGGCAGCGGACTACTCGCAGATCGAGCTACGCATCATGGCGCACTTGTCCCAGGACGCGGGACTCCTCGGCGCGTTCGCCGAGGGGCTCGACGTGCACAGCGCCACAGCGGCGGAGGTATTTGGTGTCGGCATTGATGAGGTCTCCGGCGATCAGCGGCGCAAGGCGAAGGCGATCAATTTTGGCCTGATTTACGGCATGTCCGCGTTTGGTCTCGGCAAGCAGCTCGGCCTCGGTCGCAATGAAGCGCAGGCGTACATTGATCTGTACTTTGATCGCTACCCCGGAGTGGCCGAGTACATGGCGCGGACGCGGGCCCTCGCCCACGAGACCGGTTATGTCGAGACGCTCTTGGGCCGAAGGTTGTATCTGCCAGAAATCAATGCGCGTAATCGCCAGCGCCAGCAGGCCGCGGAGAGAACCGCTATTAATGCGCCGATGCAGGGTACCGCTGCTGACATAATAAAACTGGCTATGCTGGCCGTGGATAATTGGCTCAGTGATTCAGGGGTCCCGGCACGCATGATCATGCAGGTACATGATGAGCTGGTATTCGAGGTCGATGCCGGTGCGGTAGATGAAGTCTGTGTCAGGGTCAATGAGCTGATGTCGGGAGTGGGATTACTCGACGTGCCGCTGATAGTGGATGTGGGGGTCGGCGATAACTGGGATGAGGCCCACTGAGCGCTACGATTCTTCGTCAGCCTCGAGCACGGATGCATCGGTGAGCCATTGATTTAATTGACGCCCCAGCTCGTCAACGCCAATGCCTTTCAAAGAAGAAAATAGCTGAACGCTCACCAACTCTGAGTGTGCAGAGAGCTGCTTGCGCACTGACAGCAGCGTGTTCTGCGCCGGTCCCCGCTTCAGCTTGTCGGATTTGGTCAGAAGAATGTGCACCGGCATGGCAGCGGTTATGGCCCAGCCCAGCATTTGTTGGTCTGGCTCCGTCAGCGGATGTCGGATGTCCATCAACATCGCCAGGCCGCGGAGACTTTGACGATGTTGCAGATACCGCTCCAGCTGCTGATTCCATTTTTTCTTTACCGCTAGCGGCACCTTGGCAAATCCATAGCCGGGCAGGTCGACCAGCCGCTGGCTGTCGCCGAGAGCAAAAAAGTTGATGAGCTGCGTTCTTCCGGGTGTTCGCGAGGTTCTAGCGAGTTTGTTCTGTCCCGTTAATGTATTGATTGCACTAGATTTTCCGGAATTAGACCTGCCGGCAAATGCGACTTCCCAACCGAGGTCGGCAGGAGCGTTTTCAATCGCGCTCGCGCTCTGTAAAAAAGCGGCGTTGCGGAAGTTGGCAGGTGGTGGCGCGGCGCTGAGGTGATTCATTTGCGATTTGTGCCCGGACACGGAACGTCTATAATGCCACGCTCGTCGCGGCGCGACCCCATAAAGTCTTTGTCCGCGCAATGTGAACCGGTGTTGAAAGCACCACCGTAGCTCTTAAATTAATTTTAAGGTCAGCGGCGAAAGATAGCGGTTGCGCACCTGAGCTGGTGCACTTGTGACTTCGTAAAAGTATAACGCGACGCCGGCAAGCACCGTTATTTTTGCCGGCATGAACAGTGTTCGATTTAGTAGAGGGTATGACCATGAAATCTATGACATTCATTCGTAATAAGGCGCTGTTGGCAGCTGCCATGGCCGCCCTCGCAGCGCCAGCAGTACTCGCCGGCGACCCGCCACCCCAATACGCAGCTTCCTGCGGTGCCTGTCACGCAGTGGGCGTAGCGGGTGCGCCCGCTACTGGTAATGCCGACGCGTGGGCACCTCGGCTGGAAAAGGGTATGGACGCGCTCGTATCTTCGGTTCGCAATGGCCTTAACGCTATGCCCCCCGGCGGTTTGTGCAACAGCTGTAGCGATGAGGATTACGCAGCGTTGATCACTTATATGGCGACGGCGCAGTAAGCATCCACCATTGAAATATAGAGGGGGCCTGTGCTTGCATAACGCAATTAGGCTCCACAGAGCGACGGGAAATTCTATGCGCCAGTTAGGGAAGAAAAAGACACTTGGCTTTACCGCTTTGCTATCGCTATTGGCCACTTCGGCTGCGCTGGCCTCCGGCGGCGACATCGAGGCAGGCAAAACGAAAGCTGCCACCTGTGTTGCGTGTCATGGCGTCGATGGCAACAGTGCGGCCCCCACGTTTCCCAAGCTGGCAGGTCTTGGGCATAAGTACCTGCTCAAGCAAATGAGGGATATCCGCGATGGCCGGCGCCCGGTTGCGCTGATGGCCGGGCAGGTCGACAACATGACGGACGAAGATCTGTCCGATATCGCCGCCTTTTACAACGCGCAGGCCCGGTCAGGGGGCAGCGCGGATCCAGAAAAAGTCAACTTGGGCCGAAAGGTGTACCTCGCGGGTATTGCTGAGCGGCAGGTACCCGCCTGTTCGGGTTGTCACAGCCCGACCGGAAACGGCAATGGCCCTGCGGGTTACCCGGCACTGAGCGGCCAACACGCGGATTACATCGCGGCGCAGCTGAAGATGTTTCGCAAGGGTTATGAGGATCCAGCGGGTCGCACCAACGGGGGTGACGCAAAGATAATGCGCACTACAGCCTTCCAACTGAGCGATATGGAGATCGAAGCGGTCGCGAGTTATATTGCTGGTTTGCAACCGAACCCCTAATTCGCACTAATGCGTCGCTGTCCGACAGCGGGGCTGGGAATCCAAGCACACGTTCCAGGGAGGGATAATCCATGTCTTTTATTCACCTGCGCTTTAAAACCTTTTATTTGCTCGCACTCATTGCGGTACTCAGTGCCACTTTTACCTTACGGCTTGCGGCGGAAGAGCGCTGGGTAGAGGGGCAGCACTATCAAGTCATTACGCCCCCCGTGGCGGTCGGTAACTCAGCCGACGTCGTCGTTACCGAATTTTTTTGGTACGGCTGTGGGCATTGTTACACCTTCGAGCCGATGCTGACGGCCTGGGGAAAGCAGTTACCCGAAGGCGCTGTGGTTCAGCCGTCCCCCGCAGTCTGGAACGACCCTATGCGAATGCACGCGAAGGCGTTTTATATTGCCGAGGTGCTCAGGGTAAAAGCCGTCATGCATCCCGTGATTTTCGACGCCATGCACGTGCAGCGTAAGCGTTTGGTGTCCCGTCTGGAGCTGCGCGATTTGTTCGAGGATAACGGCGTCGACCCTGACCAATTCGACAAAGCCTTCGACTCCTTTGGCGTTGATTCCCAAGTAAGGCAGGCGGACTCGCGCGCGCGCTCAGCGAAGGTGTCCGGCACGCCGACGCTGATGGTCGCGGGTAAATATCTCATTGAAACCCGCGGCGCGGGTAACCAAACCAACATGCTGGAGATTGCCCGGCATCTCGTAGAGAAAGAACTCGCGGCGCGTTAGCGGCTGACCTCGGGGGCCGACACGGCAGTGCGCGTGACGACCCGCC
>Ga0222717_10003130_pt1 | contig 12563 bp, 20 predicted proteins | sample C33_18DmetaG_FD_165053 | JGI IMG/M metagenome (GOLD analysis project Ga0222717, IMG submission 165053) | Estuarine water microbial communities from San Francisco Bay, California, United States - C33_18D | ecosystem: Environmental > Aquatic > Marine > Unclassified | place: USA: California...
ACTGACATTAAATAACTACTCTATACAAATCCAGTACTCTTTTGATATGGTCTGGAAAATCTGAGGAAGTTCGTATTCCCGAAGTTCCTTGATTTTGTATTTGAGCGCCACCTAAAGATCTTCTCTCTTTGTGCTCGTCTTTCATATAGTAATTTACTAAGTCAAAGAGTGCTAGTTGTAAATCTCTGGGAGTAGAAGCATATCCAGCGGTATATGTAATTTTAACCGCACCTACACCTCTTGGCCATGCTTTGTGTAATCCATGTATATTTGTTCTAACTATTGAATCACTCTCCGCATCTGCATAATACTCATATTTACCTGTCGTCAATTCTACATAAGCTTCTGAGTAAGTAGTTCTTTCTTCAACTTTGCTTACCGCTACTAAAGGACTTTCACTAAGTACTAAAGTAGTAGTATTTGTATCATTTACACTAAAAGTTTCAACTTTATCTGCACTGAAATAATCTACAAATGATATTCCACAATACTTTTTAACTAAATCAGATACCTGAGGTACTATAACAGCCAGACGATCATCATCCTTCTCTCCTCGAAGGCCTTCTGCGTCTTTATATTCGTTTACTGTTATTAAGTCTGCCATAGTTAAAAAGGGTGGGTTATAGGTAACCCACCAAAACCGTAATTAGCTATTAACTAGCTTTGTATTTTAAGCCCCACTTAGAAGTTGCACCGTCAATTAAGTCAGTGAATCCTAATCTCTGAGAAGCCACTAGGACTCTTCTTTGATTAGCTACTTCGTAGTCTGATTCAATTGTAACACCTCTTAATCTAGGCATTACATAGTTTCTTGGGTATACTGCTATAGCACCAAATTTGCCAGCTGCTTTAGTAGCAAACTCGTCACACATGATTACTCTTGATCCAAATACTTGTCCAATTTCACCATTTAGCTTAGTAGCCATGTCGCCAACTAGGTTAGCGTCTTGGAATTCAGCATCTTCTAGTAAGTTATAATACACATCTTGTGATACGATATATACAACTTCTGAAGGGTTGATTCCATATTTGCCCATGTTCTTTCTCATTCCGAGTAAGTCTGCTGCAGTAACTACGTCCGCTGCTGCGAAAGTTCCTGAAGGCTGAGTGAAGTCTGCGTCTGATCCAGCTGCTGCTGTAAGTAGACCTTCAAATGCACCTGAAGAATAAACACCGTCTGCGCCGTTACCAGCTAGGATAGCATTTTCAATACTTCTTGCATGTGATCTAACCATTGATTCTCTAATTAAAGGAAGAATCGGTAAGATTGCATCTTCTTCAGTTTCATTACCTAAGTATGATTGTGAAATAAGCTTGACTGTGCTTAAAGTTCTTTCAGTCAAATTAACACCAGTATACGGTGATCCTAGGGCGTCGCCTCTAGTTTCTAAGTTACCGTGTGGTGATGAACCTGATGCTGTTTGAGCTGAAGCAAATTCAGCATAACCAGCGTCTGGTAAGATTGGGATAATCATGTTAGCAGAAGTCATAGCGATTTCTCTAAATAGAGGTGCTAAGACTAATTCATTTTGAATATCTCTTTCTATGTTTGTTGAAACGATTTGCTCGAAATCAGCTGAAGATACTTGAGTACCTGAGTGCTCATTTACCTTTTCCATTAATGATTTTGAGTAATCATTGTCCCATCCTTTACCAGTAGCTAAACCAGCAAATTTTGCATCAATGATGTCGTTTTCAAAGTCTTTCTTCCAGTCGCCGCCATTACCTTTAGCGAAAGTTCTTTTGGATTCACGAATACTCATGATTTCCTCTGATTTTTCTGCTAGTTGTTTTTCTAGGCTATCGACTACTGTTTTCAAGTCTTCATTTTTTTCGTTAACTCTAGCTTCTAGGTCGTTCATTAGCTTTTCAGCTCCTGTCAAACCAGCTTCCACTATAGTCCTTGTTTCTTCCTGTTTAGCTTCTTGAACAGCTTTTTGGTCAGCTTCAACTTGAATTGCTTCTTGTTGTTTAGCCTCTTCTGCTGCCTTTGCTTCGGCTTGCTTCATCGCAATCTTAGTCGCAGTATCTTCCGCTACTTTTTTTGCAAATGCTTCAAGGTCGATTGAAGTTTCAGGAGATTTTCTCTCTTCTGACATATCAGTCTCCGTTGATGAGGATTTCTCCTCGCTTGGCTGCTCAATTTTAACAGCGTCTGCTGCTGCGGTTGAGTTAGCCTGTAAAATTTCTTTTTGGTACTTTCTGTATTCATCCATACTATCAAATGACTTTGCTAATCCAAAGGTTGCCCCTTGGTTGCAAGGCACTGACACTACAGACACTTCAAATAGTTCCGCGTCTTTTATTTTGTACCCATCGGTATCAGTCATATATTCAGAGTCTTTACATCTGAATCCTACTGAAAATGCTCCGAGGACACCATCTTTAACTAATTGGGTTATATCACCTGCTGCTTTTGATATCTTTGCAGATATTTCCAAGCCTTTATCGGTCACTTCTAAACCAGTGGCTCTGCCGATTGGTTTATTATAGTCATGGTTGAAAAGAATAATTGGATTACCTTTAAAGTTTTCCAATCCACCTTTCATCCACGCTTCGCTTTCGATAATATCACCAGCTCTATCTAGTCCATTTGTACTTGCAGAACCTTTAATATTAATTCCACCATCATCAGTTTCACCTAATGATTTAAAAGTGCTAGTCCATTGATATATCTTTTCGTTACTTTTTGACATCTTTAACTTCCTTTTTAGCAGTTACTTTTTTCTTAGGAGCTACCTTCTTAGGTGCTACCTTCACTACTACTTGGACAGGATATCGTTTTTTGACAACTGCACATACTCTATTCCAAGACCCAAATGCTCGTCTAAGCATAAAGTCTTTCACAGGTACATCGTTGCCGAAGCTTTTATATGTTACTAAATCCATTGTCTCAACGCCTTTGCTGGCTATGAAATCGGATAAAGCCTTTACCATCATGTCTTTTGTCATAATTATTCTTCCTCGCTTGGTGGGGTCTCTTTCGGTCTGCCACCTTCTTCTGGATTTGAGGCTGAACCTGCGATATTTGCAGGAACTCTTGGCTGATCAAATCCTGTGATTTCTTCAAGTCTTAATGCCTCCCTTGCTTCATTCGGGGTCATTATACCAGAATTTACAAGAGTAGCAAAATAACTTGCTTGGTCTCTTAGCTCTGGTTGTAAAGCAGGAATACCTGCAATATTTTCGTCTAGTTTGAACCCGAAATATCTCTCGAAAGCATACTTAATTTTATTAGTAATAGGAAGTATGGTTTCTAAATAATACAATCTATGGTTTGGCCTAATGTTTGCATTATTGCCACTATCCATTAAGATTGGTGGCACACCTAACGCTTCAAGAATTATCTTTTCATTAGATGCTATACCTTCCTGAAAATCTAAGTTTTTGAAATTTATTTCTGTTAAGTTTTCCACTTCTAAACCACCGTCTAAAAACAATGGTCTTCTACCGCCTGAAGTTGGATTGTATCTAGCAACCCAAGCTTGTAACATTCTTTCTTTGATTTTCTCAGAAAGAGTGTTCGGTGATTTTAGTACCAATCCTGGTACTGCTCCGTTTTTAAAGAAGTTGTCCTGAAAGTTTCTCATATTGAAAAGTAACTGCATTGTTCTAAATGCTGGTTTCAATCTAGGAATTCCTCTGTAAATCGAGTTAAAACTGTTCTCTTTTATATGTATAATTTCTGAAGGCGTATAGTCTATGCTATTATCGTAAGTATACTTTTCAACATACGTTTTATCATCACTATGTATAGTAACATGCTCTGCTGGAAGATGATACAGATGTGCACCATCGTAGTAAACAAAGATGTTACCATCAATCAGTAAATCTATTAAGAGATTCCTTTTAAATGTGCTTACATCTTGAAATGGATTCGGTTCTTTGTTTAGTAGTAGGTCAACTCTAGTTCTTCTTATTTCCTTCTTTATAGGATTTACGCCTAGTATCTTTTGTCCAACATCATACGGTACTTCTGCAGCATCATCTACAATCATGTTGACTGCTCTATTTACTACTTCTAGTTGCTCGTATGCGCTTCTGTAGTTATTGATTTTTTCACGACTATCAATGGTGAGTCCTTGGTCGCGAGATATAACATACTGCGCAGGATTAAGTTTTTCCTCGTCGTTTCTGTTTATAAATCTATCATACCATGCCATATTTATCTCGTTGTATCTCCACCCATTTCTGTTGTTTGTTTGCTGTCTGTAGTTTGGGTCTTTTTCCGTATATTGTATGCAATCTCATGTGATGCATATGACATAAAGTAACAGCTTGATTATAAACTTCGTCATGATTTTCTTTTATGAAATCTTCACGAAGCGCTAGTATTTCTTCTTCAGTTTCTATGGTGATTTTTTCTTTCTTCATCCACCATTCTAGTAACTCAGTTAATCCGTTAAAGTGATGAAAGTCCAGATTCTCTGTACTCCCGCAAATGTGACACTCCGTTCCTTTTTTATATTTAGACTTCGCCTTGTCACGAACATATTTAACTAAATCTCTCTTTAAAGTCATAAACCTACTCGTATAATAGAATTATATCGTAAATTTAAACTCATGTCAAGAACTATTTTTGATAGGTATAATTAGAATGTAGTGGCGCTTGTTTCGAACGAATATATTGCATATCTTAGCGCGTCTGCCATGTGAGAAGCATAGTTGTGTTTAGGTTTTTCTCTTAATAAATTAGGATTTGGATCCCACTGATATTGGTCTAAACACAGTAGGGACTCTTTACACCCTTGATGTACAAATAATTGATTATTATCTACTACAGTAGCAACGCATGCTATACCATCTAGTACTGACTTTTTGGCATTGATAGTGCTGATATCGTAGTTTTGTGCAAAATCGAATCTTGTTTGTTGAGCTGCAGAGTCAATATAGATATAATCTATATTCCATTTGTTAATAAGCTTTTGAATTTCAATAGCATGCTGCTCAGTAGTTCTTTCTGAGTCTAGATACTCATCTACTAAGTAGAATTTTTGAGCATCCCAGTCATATGCAATAACACAGAAAGCTGTGGGGTCTTTATACCCTACGTCCATTCCTGCGAATATATCCATACGTCCAGTTTGTATCTCTGACAAGTCCATAATTTGTGTTTCATGGTCAAATGCCCATACTTGTCCTTCAAATACATTGAAATCTGCCATGTATTCTTGGTTAAATTCAGCTTCTGACATAGTTCTTTTGGCTTCTTGTATATCAGAGTCAGATAATCTTGGGTTTTCATGATAAGTTGCCCTAACAGATGCCCATTCTGGAAATTCATCACTGAATCCTCTATGCCAAAACTCAGCGAACCAATTATTTCTGCCCCTAGGTGTGGAAATAAAGATTGCCTTAGAGTTTGCTTTATCTAGTGTGGGCCTGAGCGCAACATTGAAAGCATCCTTGCCGTCAACAAGGGCGGCCTCATCGAATATGATGAGATCATAGCTTCTACCCACCACTGAGTCGACTTGGTTAACAGAACCCATACGTATTGTAGAGCCGTTTGAAAGCTCAATAACTTTATCTTTTGCATTATCTCGAGTAACTTCTAAATCGAAGTGCTTAATCAGTTGTCTTTGTAGTTCAAAAGAAATTTGAGACAATGAATAGTTGGGGGACATTAATAGTACATTAGAACCAGGTACTAAAGTGATTAATTGACCTATTATGTTTGCAATATAAGTTTTACCTTGTCTACGAGAAATCGCAGCACAAACAAAACGGTACTTGGGGTTGTTGATAGCATTGATTAATGCTGTTTGAGAACTATTTGGATTGATTCCGAGTAACTCCATGTAACTACCTATAGGCAGTTTTATGAATTTATTCTCATCAAATGTCATCAGCTCAGTGCTGAGTATATCTTTTCTACTAATATCTATCAATGTATAGTCTCGTTAAAGAAAGTTACTAAATCGTCTTCTTCATCTAGAAGACCTATCTCTACGGCTTTTTCGTAAAGGTATAAAAAGGAGGCTGACATCTGTTTTAAATTTCTCTCTGCTTTTGATAGAGTTCGTTTCTTTTCAACATCTAACATTGTAGTTAAGAAATTATTAGCGTGTAGTTGACTTTCGTCTAACCATAACTTTCTTCCGTCTGTAGTGGGTAACCCCATATTATCTCCTTTTTTACCATTTAACTTTATTTGCCCAATAAGCTGCTGACATCTTGCCTCTGGCAATATTCTTTCTATGTCTAGCTTTAAAACTTTTACGTTTCATCTTCATTCTACGAGACTCTCCAGCTTTAGGTTTCCCTGCTGTCTTAGCTCCTTTCTGTCCAAAACGTATAGTTTTAATTTTGCCACCTGACTTTGCCACTACAATGTGTGACTTAGTACGGTGTCCAGGTGTTCTTTTGGGCTTATTGAATCCACTTACACCTGCTCTTTTTAGTCTAGGGTCGCGCTTACGTGGCATGATTATCTCCTTTTACGAAGTATCTTGCCTGCTCCTTTCTTACTAAATTTTGCTCGCTTAGGATTAGTAGTCTTACCAAATCTTGGTCCAACTGCTTTAGCTCCTGCGGCATATCTGAAAGCCTCCATGCTGTTAGGGTTCTTACTGTTTACAGTAGTACCTGCAGCGGAGTTCATGTCTCTAGTGACACCTCTCTTTAATTTATGTTTACGAATCTTCTGAGTGTTATGTACACCAGTAGGTCCGGTTAAAAATGATCTAGCCATTTCTGTCTCCTATAAGCTTTTCAATCTGCTTATCTCGAAAATCACACTCCTTCATAGTAGCATAGTTTTTCAGTTTTATAAGATTAGTAAGTGTTCGACGTCTCTTTATTATAAGAGCCGCTACTGATATCTCAATCTGTGCTAACCTTTGTGTCATTTCAAACTTCTGGTCAAGTGCACGATTGTTCATCTTACTTTCTCCTTCTTTTAGTTGTTCTTCTTTTTCTTTTTACAAAAGTAGATACGTTTCTTGGTTTGCCACCAGGATTACCTGCTCTCCTCTTGCGTGTTACTGCAGATCGTTTCTGCGCCGAAGTCATTCTACGGGCTTTACTAGCTGGTACACACTTGGGATAGCCTCCCTTGCCTCGTGCAGATTTTCTTCCACACGGAGGATGTCCACCACCTTTTCTCTTACGAGAGATGTCTACCCATCCTTCTTTAAACCATTTAGTTAATCCACTTTTAGGCTTTGCCATTACTTCCTCTTACGTCCAGTACCCATACGATACCTTCCGCCTTTGGCTTTGTAAGTTTTTACTAGCCATCCATTAGCATACGCTGATGGGTATACCTTAAACTTTCTCTTTGCTTGTGCTTTTACTCTAGCATAAAGAGTAGGGTTTGTAGGTACTGGACGCTTTTTAGCGACCTTCCTTCGTTTTCTTGCCATTGAATCTCCTCAATGCATAGTGGGCGTTTCAGCCCACTATACCCCCGAAATGTTATTTGTCTTTAGCTTTACCAACATTTAAGGCAAACCAGTCTACTAGTTTGTAGACTTTCTTCATCCAACCGTCATCTATAGGGGTTGGAGTCAAAGCTGCTATTAGAGAACAGATCATTACCACTGTAGGTAATACTGCTATCCAAGCTGTTAACCATTCAAAGAATCCTAACATACTTATCTCCTATCGTACTATAAAGTACTCCTTGCGAATCATACGCTGTTAACGACCTTCAATATCCGTTGTTTGAAGGTTGAGTATTTGTGGTGTTTAGAACACCTCCAAATGCTGTCTCGATCCTCTGTCCGCTGCGATAGTTTTTAAATTGAGTTGACCCTGTTAACCAAGGCAACTTAGTTACCCAAGTATTTAGTACTCTTTCTAATCTTACTTTTTTATTCTTTTTTACTACGAGTCTGTATACATTTCTTGTTGTATAATCTACAACATACAGTCCCCCAAAATGTGCTTGATTGTTTTCTATTTTTCTAGCTTCATCTATGTTCTTTACACAGATAGTATTGAAAATATCCTCCCCATACGTATAAGTAGATACTTGATTATTTTCATCGCGAGTGATCGTTATTATGTCGTCTGCGACTGAAATTGTATGTGCATCTGCCCATAAGTTTAAGGGTCTCTTTAAGTGTGCTGTACCTGCATCTTCGCACGTTCTCCAGGCATCTTTAAAATAAAATGTACCTGTTCTTTCTCCAAACGAGGAAGGTCTAAGATAATTAGGCAAAGTCCACCTAACTGTTCTTCTCCAATTTCTGTAGAACTCTTTTGTTTGTTGTGTTACTGTTTTATTCATAGTTTTAGTAAAGGGCGGATTGGAGACCCCTCGATATTTTTCCGTGTCATGATATAATATCATGCATTTATGCTTAGTATAAGGTCATCCAATCCTAAATTGTTGATCACCTCCTCAGGTTTTACTTCTTGCGCTTTCTTTTTAAGATCGCTTGTTGTAGTTTCTTAGGTAGTTTCTTTTGGGCAGCTGTTAAGCCTCCCATTGACTTCTTCTTCTTTCCGCCTTTCTTCTTTGGTCGGCCTCTTTTAGAGCCGTAAGTTCCTTTGCCTTTGGGCATCTCTCTCTCCTAAGTCCAACGAGGTGGCTCGTCTGGACACTCAGCCCATCTTAATTTAGTCTTGAGGGGCATAAAACAATGACATATCTTACAAGTCTTCCAAAACTTACTATATTTTGGACACTTCTGACATATCTTTAATCGTTCTTCGTGTGTCTTCTTATTCGTTAAAGTCTGCGTGGTAATTCGTTCCATACTCATTTAGTTTATTAATCCACCAGTCTTTTGTGTGCAGACTAACATGAAAGTTAGTTCCGTCTTTAAATTTTTTAATTGCAGGTTTAGTATCTATATGAAGGTACACAAAGTTTCCTAAGAAGAATAACTGATGTAGTGTATCATCGACTTCCTCTGGTAGTATGTGTTCCATCACATCTACACATAGTACTAAATCGAAAAAGTTACATTTATATCCTGCTAGTTTACTGAACTCTGGTACATAAGGATCATATAGTGTTGGCATTGCTATTCCCCACTCATTATGTACATAATCGTGAAGATAGTGCCAGGCCTTACCACACCCGTAATCTAAAGTATTTACAGGTTTTACTTTGTCTATTACCTGTTTGATACTTTCTTTATTCTTAATGGTTGTTTTACCCGCCATTGTAGTAGTGTTCTGGTGAACCCAAGTATACTCTTCTTCTAAGCGTTTTTTAGTTATCACGTCTTATACGCTTTGGGTTATGAGTTCTTCTTCTTAGGTTCTTCTTTCTTGCTAAGAGTTTCTTTACTCTTGCTGAAAGTTCTGGAGAAGCATCTTCTTTCTCCACTGCATTTTCTAATGCTTTCTTTATGTCGTTAGCCATTCTAATCCTTGTTCTCTAGTAGCAAAAAATTTAGACTCTCCTGTAGCTTTTACAGCTTTCCAAGATGTTTGTCTAGGCTTTTGAAATAGTCCACACCCTTCTGGGACTTCTTTTACCACTTTTTTAATTTTAGGTGCTTTTGTTATATCTTTCTTTTTGTAATCCATTTCCATGTTTATCTCCTAATGCATTGACATCATGCTTGCAACGATACCTGCTAGTGTTACGATTAAAAATCCTGCACTCCCTAATATTATAGTTTCTATTTTAGAAGTTTGCTCATCGATTCCATTAAATCTCTGTTCAGCCCCTTTCTCCATAGTCTGTAAATTATTGAATACTGTTTTCCAGCGTTCTGCACAAATAGCTTCGTGTTTTTCAAGTGCCGCAGCTACCTGCTCGATGTCCTGCATGTTATCCCCTTTTGCTTGTGGAAGTTTCCACATCTTTATCCAAATTATATCAAAAATTATACCTGATGTCAAGTACTATTTTCGTATGGTATAGATTTTAACTGGCTCCGACTTACCTTTTACAGTTACCTCGTCTAGAAACTCATACTCATAACCATCTACTAAACTGTGCTCAGATATGATTAAGTCTGCATCATAGTTCTTGCAACTTGATTCTAGCCTAGCAGCCAGATTAACAGCATCGCCGAGAACACTGTAGTCAAAGCGTGTAGTACTACCAAAGTTACCCACCACGCACGGCCCGGAATTGATCCCAGCGCCTGTATTAATTTCATCAAGGCCCTCTTCTCGAAGTGTTTCATTTAGTTCCTCTAAGGCTATTCTCATATCTATAGCCGCTTTTGTTGCATTCTCTATATGATTCTCGTCAGGAAGCGGAGCTCCCCAGAAAGCCATAATGCAATCTCCCATATACTTATCAATTGTACCCCCATGCTTGAGAATTATCTCAGTCTGATTGTCAAGAAAACGATTAATGAGGCTCGTAAGTCCTTGTGGATTTTTTTGATATTTTTCTGAAATCGGTGTAAATCCTCTGATGTCAGAAAAAAGAAAAGTTAGTTGTTCGGTCGACCCACCGAGTCTCAGTAATGTTGGGTCTTCCTGTAATTTTTTTACTAAGTCTGGACTTACGTACGTGCCGAATTGTTGTTTGATTTGAAGTTTCTGACGATACTCGGAAAGGAAACTCAGGAAAGTATGATACGCCCAATAAAGAATCGAGACTACTACGATACCATTAAGGTCAAGTAAGTAGGAAGATTTATAAGCATATCCCATTCCATACATAGCACCTGCTATTACTAGTACTAAAGTTGCTACAGAAAAATAGACTGACCTAACCGCAAGAGCCAATAAGGAAAGGCTAAGTAAACCATAGGCAAGCTTAGCAGAAAGAGTCCAGGACGGAGCAGAAGGCGCAGTGCCTGTGATAAGATTGTGTAATATATTTGCTTGAATTTCATGTGGGTATTTAGCCCCCGCAGGGGTCGGCACAGGGTTTGTTACACCCTCTGCAGTCGTGCCGAAGATTACAAAAGGTGCATCAATCGGTTCTTTTAGATAGTCTAGTAATGATTGTCTATAAAAGTTAGTGTTCCAGTTAAGAAAGATACGAGCATTTGCATCAGTATTCATAAGTGGATAGTTTGGTATTCTAACCCATGAAACGCCTTCGCTTGTTGTTTTTAGCTGGTACGAAGGATCGTTTACTGCGACTCTTAAGAGTTCCAAGGCGAAACTCGGGTAGAGTTTTGACCCTACGTTTACGACTAGGGGAATGCGACGAGTAACCCCGTCTATTTCCGGTGTAGCGGTTACTACTCCGATTCCCTTTATTTTTGATTCCAGCGTGGGTTCTGTAGGTATAATTCCTGGGTATTCGTATAGCCATGGTAATGGATCCTCTCCTAGCTGCGCAGTTCCTACATGAGGAGCTTTTGTATTGCGCACTTGTGTTGATGCCGCGTAGGCTAACACTGTTGGTTTTACTTCAAGTCTTCGTTGAAAGTAAGTATCTTGCATTGGACCTCGTAGGTCTTTGTTTGGCATCAGTACTGTAATTCCTGGTACTGCCTGGGTCTGCGTTATAGCATCTCCATAAACACTTCTTGGTAGAGGCCAACCTCCGTAAGTACTTACTGTCTCTTCATCTATGTCTACTACAAGTATGTTCTCATTCTGTACTGGTTCAGTATTCATGATTAAGTAGTCAAATGTTTTGAGTTCTAGAATTTGAAAAGGATAGGGATTCCATATAAGAAGTCCCATTGCTAGTACAATTGTGATTAGTTTATTCATATTAGGTTCCATCCATGGTTTGCTATAGCGTTAAGTATAATAAAGATACAAGTTGCCATATGTGTAAACCACCAAATAGTTCGTATGATAGCTATCTTATCTGCTTGAGAATCGGTTTCTCCTACCTTCTCTCCAAGGGACTTAGCCCACAGTCTCCAGTACTTATTCATTGTCTATAATTATTACTGTGTTGTTTATTACGGCTAGGGTTACTAAGAAGTTTGCAAAGTATATAAAACTTTCATCTTCTTCCCAGAATAGTCCTCCATACCTTGCCATTTCACTCCATATTAGTTTATGTGCTATAAGTCTTGTCAAAGAAGGGTCTGCGGGAAGTAAGGGATTTGCTTCTGACCCGTAACCTCGCTGTACTGCATGATAAGTAGTAAGTACATCTAATGTATTGATTGCAATGTAGTACCTATGACTCGGTCTGTCAAAGTCAATTCTCATTTGGAACTTACTACGTTCTATGAGTTTGCCGTCCAACTCTATTTGGTCGTAGTCCCAAGGAAGATCAACCTGAAGATTGACGGATGCGAATACTGGAGTTGTCACCAGAATTAAGAATAATGTTGTAATTTTTACCATCTTGCTCTATTATTATATTATAGCTTGTCTCACCGTTGAGGTCTAGTTGTACTGATTGGACAACGCTACGGATTATTGTAATCTTTTCTGCGTCACCAAATGTTAAAATCTGTGTTGAAGGGTCTTGCCCAAATAATGTTCCCTGTATGTCAAACTCTGAGAAAGCTTGTGCTCCTCGTTGCTCTTTTATTGCGAGTGCATCTAGTTCTTCGATAACTTCTAGTAAGTCTTCGAGAAAGTTTACATCTAAGTAATCTATGTCTAGTTCGTTAAAAGATAAGTCTTCTTCTAAATAATCTATGTCTAACCCGTCGTAAGCGAGGTAATCGACATCAAGAATATTGTCATCAGAGTCATCATTTCTAACTTGTCCTGCA
>Ga0222717_10003132_pt1 | contig 12562 bp, 8 predicted proteins | sample C33_18DmetaG_FD_165053 | JGI IMG/M metagenome (GOLD analysis project Ga0222717, IMG submission 165053) | Estuarine water microbial communities from San Francisco Bay, California, United States - C33_18D | ecosystem: Environmental > Aquatic > Marine > Unclassified | place: USA: California...
CATATATTGTCGCCGTCAGCTTGTATGACTAGGTCAAGATCACTACCAGCGGTGCCCTGTATAACGTTTCCATCTGTTCCTACTCCTACCTCAATATTGCCAAAAGTGTTTGAAGGATTTGCAAATGAAAAGTTTCCTGATCCATCTGTTTTTAAAACTTGTCCGCTTGTGCCATCTGTGATGCTTAAATCAGTTAGTGCTAAAGTAACAGTACCGTTGTAACCATTTACAGAAGTTACTAAATTGGTATCATCTAATAAAGGTGATAAATCTAATGTAAATGTAGTTGTATCGTCTCTTGTAAATGTTACAATACCAGTTCCTGCATCAAGTGTGCCTGATGCTACTGAGCGGGCATCTTCATCTAATAAACCTGACAAGTCAATAGTAGTATCAGTTCCTGTTTCATTAGTAAATGTAAGAGTAGTTGTTCCTGTATTGTATGCTAAGGCAGTAGTAGGGTTTGTTACAAACGAAAAGTTGCCTGAACCATCTGTGCTTAATATTTGTCCTGTTGTGCCATCTGTGATACTTAAATCTGTTAATACAGTTGGTACAGATGCTGTAGTGGCATATGAACTTAAATCCGGTGGTGTGTATGTAAACACCCCTGTGGTATTGTCATATGCAAGAGCTGCTGTACCTGCTGCGGCTGTAGTAATTGATAAATCAGTTAGTGCTATGCCGCCTGCATCGGCTACAAATGAGAAGTTACCAGCACCATCTGTGCTTAATATTTGTCCAGCACTACCGTCTGTAATACCTAAATCTGTTAATACAGTTGGTACAGATGCTGTAGTGGCATATGAACTTAAATCCGGTGGTGTGTATGTAAACACCCCTGTGCTGTTATCATATGCAAGAGCTGCTGTACCTGCTGCGGCTGTAGTAATTGATAAATCAGTTAGTGCTATGCCGCCTGCATCGGCTACAAATGAGAAGTTACCAGCACCATCTGTGCTTAATATTTGTCCAGCAGTTCCGTCTGTAATACCTAAATCTAATAGACCTAATACTACATCACCAGTTTGTGTATTAACTGTGGTGATCAAATTTGTATCATCTAGTAAGTTTGATAGATTTATATTAGTTACAGTACCAGTTTCATCTGTAAAGTTTAATTCGTATGATGCTGGCACATAAGCAAGAGCAGTAGTAGTCTCAGAGGTTAAGTACGAAGACAGGTCAGGAGGCGTATATGTAAAGGTAGATGTAGCACTATCATAAGTTAGAGCTGCCGTGCCTGCGGCATTTTGAGTAACAGATATATCAGTGCTTGTTAAAGCATCGGCTACCACACCAGTTAATGTTACAAATGAGAATGTTCCATTACCGTCTGTTGCTAAAACTTGATTAGAGGTACCGTCAACGATTCCTAATTCTGTTAAATTTGATACTTTAAGGGCATCTACATATGATATAGAAGCAAGATTAGAAGTATCTGTATTGGTGTAAAGAATAATATCTGTTTCTGAAATCGCTCGACCTAATTTACCATAAATTGTAGAAGAGGTTGATAATGTCCCGTCACTTTTTAAATAGTATTCAGATCCTATAGTTAAGCTGGATTGATTTCTATCAACAGCTCCTATTAAATTTACAGTTCCTATTTCTCCACTTGCAATATTTTCATGTGCTATACCAATCCATTTATCTGCATTTGTTTCGGTTATGTTATATGTGTATATTTTGCCTTCGTCGGCTGACGTTCCACTAAACCCAGGAGCTCCAACAAACATTTTATCGTTAATTGCAGCAACTGTATTACCAAAATGTAAACCAGTTATTATGTCACTTGCGTGAGTATTATTTGGTAAAAAAGTATTGTTTAATGTTCCAGTGTTGTCAAACTGATACACTGCTCCACTATTACTAGTACCTCCGTCATATCCTATTGCTCCAACATAAATATAATCATCAGTTTGCCATATCGCAGTTCCAAATTTATCACCAGCGGTATTGTTTGGATTAACTATCGTTCTTAATAGACTGCCGGTAGATGTAGAATAGACATAAACTATTCCTGAATTAGCTCCTCCACCAGAGGCAGCTTCTCCAATTGCTCCTACAGCAAAAGTTGAAGAATTGATGTGACTTGATGCGCCAAATTGATCAGAGCTACCAGAACTTGTATTTGGACCTATTATTGAATAAAGTGGTGTGGTTGGTGTACCGCTACTTAAATCAAATACATAGGCAGCACCTTGGTCAGTACTAGTATCATCTTCTTTACTTGCTCCAACTAGCAAATGATCTGAGTTACAAGATAAAAAAGTTGAAACACCAAATGAATCATAAGCTGCATTTGTTCCTATATTAGGATTGTCAATGAAATATCCAGTATGTGTAGCTATATCGTAAACCCAAACAGCACCAGAACCAGCTGTAAGGTCAGATGCTTTTTCACCCGTTGAACTACCGCCGTAATATGTGTCATTAACAAATACTGAGGAACCAAAGTAGTCATACGATGAGTTTGATCTTACATTAGGATTTTTTATATCATTTACTATTGTCCAATTATTAGTTTCAAATAAAATAATTTTCCCAGCTCTTGTTGAAACTTCCGAATCGTATCTTGCACCAACAACAGCAAACCCATTACAGATAGCAACAGAATATCCAAATTGAGAACCTTCATTAGAAACATATGGATTTGTTAAAGTAGTTATAAAAGCTAAGGTAGTTGCATTGTATACGTACACAACACCTTCGTTTTCATTGTCAGCAGTGTGCTGGAAGGGAACCCCAACTAATATGAAATTTTCATCACTTGCTATACAATATCCAAATTGATTATCAAGTGTTGTGTTATAAAACACTGGGTTAGTTATAGTTGTTGACCTATTGTAAGGGTCTGTAATTTCAGCTTTAGTTATTAGCTGAATAGAGCTAGTACTTGCATTCCATGCTACAACATTACCTGCTGCAATAGTTTCACCTGCTGTAAATTCGCCCCTGTTAAACGCATCAGGTAACTCTCTTAATGAAATATCTGCCATTGGTTATTCATCCTTTAATGTATTTATTCTACCTAAGTAATCCCATGTATCGTGCCTGTTCATAAACTGAATTAATATGAAAATCTTCCATAGTATCTAGCCAATTAATCATGTGTTGCATTGTTGGCATTTTACCTTCTTTAAATAATTCAATTACTGATTCACGATAGGCATCTACTTGAACTTTTGCTGTCATAGGATGTATACCGTATTGTTCTAAATGTTCTGATACACCGTTAGAAATAGTATTTGATGTTTGGACATCATGTAATGCCTGTCTAAATGCTTTTCTTATATGTTCTCTTTTTGAATTTTCATCTAGTAATTCAGGAGATATTTCTTCAGGAATATTAAACTTATCTCTAATATTTTGAGCTGCTTGGTTGTAAGTTTGTATATCTTGGTACGCATTTTTTATATAATGGTGTGTATCTGCCATAGAGCTTTCAATCTCATCTGCTTCTATTATAGATTTTGGATCACCTTTGAGTCGCAGTTCTTCAACTTCTCGTGCTTTCTTTTTATAATTCCAGTACGCTTCTTTAAGAGCAGAAGCTTTTTGTAAAGATTGTGCTAGGCATTGTTTGAGCCATGTAATAGGTTTTTCACCTGAATATTGTAGATTACCAAGTGTCATTTCGGATGGAGTCTGCGAGAAACCTAACTCTTCTTGAGCTAGTTTTATCACTGGCCAGACTTCAGCTAGTGCTTGTGGAAGATTTTTTTCATTATCTACTTCCATTAGTTCGTATTTTGACATATTATATTATTGTTCTGGTTATTAAAAATTCAGTTGTAGTAAGGGCAATGCCAAACTTACCATATGTTCCTGGACCACTACCACCGGCGTCATTCTCAGTAGTTGTAAGTGTGCCTTGATCGTCAACATAATAGACAGCACCCGGTGTTAAACTAACACCTCTTAATGTACACACTGATCCAAAAATATTAACTTTAACTGTGCCTTCTGTTACTGCTGAATTTTGGGCAATGCCAAATGCGGTAGTTGCGTATGATGTAGAATTAACAAATGTTGGTGAAACCATGTTAGCAGACCTAGTTGATACAACTTGCCCAGCAGTGATAGCAGTCATAGCAGAAAATGATTGTATATTGCTTCCATATTTATACTGATATCCGTTACTGTCAATAAATTTCGTTAATTGTAAAGTAAAAGTGCTATCACCATTATCAGTTACTCTATCGCTTAAGGTATCCCCTAAAGCCGTAATACTAAATTCAGCCATTTTTGCCTCCGTGTGTCACAACCATACTGGTACTAGTTAAGGCAAAACCAATCTGACCATAGGTGCCTAAATATACATCTTCGTTAGGAGTTTGAGTTAAAGTGCCATCGTAATTTACGTAGACAGGTAATCCTTGGCTAAGTGATAGTCCAGTTACAACATCTCCTTGCTTAAACAACTCAACATTAGGCGAAACAGTTTTTGCAACTCCAACCCATTGTAAAGCATTTGTTGTGGTTGTAGTTCCTGCAAATTGAAGGGGTTGAACAAATGAATCACCGGCTGTTACATCTTCATATGCTATAATAAATGTATTATCATTAGTATTAAATCCTATTGTAGGAAAATCACAACTAGAAGTACTAACTGTATCAGGAGTGTCCCACTCTATGTCCATAGTTGCCGGTCTAATTCTACCAGTAATAATTTTAGCAGCGCCACTAGAAGTTACATCAACATAAGACGCAATAACTTTATCTGTTTGCGGATTAAAGAACACTGAAGGATTCATTATACTATTTTGAAAGGTTTGAACTGAACCATAACTAATCGTAGGAGTTGTTGTGTTTCCAGTTAGCTGACCAATAACATAATGTCCCTGATTTGAATTATTAATATCTCTGTATATAATAACCCAACATTGAGTAGAAGGATCATATGTAACGTTTTGCTGGGTTACACTTGCTGATGTATCATATGAATATTGCGTAAGATCAGGTACAATTGTTTGATTAGTTATGTCAACTCTATAAACATACGATGTGCCTTGGCCAGCATCTCCATTTTCATCTCCTGCTGTAACAATAAAATGATTACCACCGTAAGGGATATACGCTATACTTCTTGCATAATGTCGACCCTGGTTAGTTGCGCTGGAATTTATACGCTGACGATCATGTTCAATAGCACCTCCACTTGATAACTCCCATAGAGTAGCATAGGAAGTTCTACCGTCACTTATTGAAGTACAATTATGAACAAAATAATTTGTATTTGGAATTTCTGCTAAAGTATTATAGTTAGCAGTCTGGTCGCCTCCGCCTGAGCGTGGTTGAGAAGTGCCTGCTGTCCAAGAAATATTATTACCTGATATAGTGCCAATAGAATAGTTAAATGTATTTGTTGATGATAAAGTCCAACTTGCTATCAATCTCTGAGCATTATGATGATAAATTCCAGCTGGATAAAAATGGTTATCTCCATAAATTTCAAAATCTGCTGAAACTGTCATAGTTCCATCTGCTGCAACAGACACTAAATGCGATCTTAAACCATCAACAGTTCTATCTCTATAAATTAGAATATATTGACCTGTATTAGGATCAAACTCTATATCAGTCTTTTGTGTATTATCAGCAAATTGCACTGCTGTGCTTGTACCAAATGTTTGAGTAGTTGATGTAGATTCTACTTTTCTTACATCAGCTAAAGAATTATATAATAATATATCATTAACTGCTATAGTATTTGTAGTAGAAATTATTGGTGTATTTCTTGATTGTAACGAAGTTTTTTCGTTTATAGGAGTTGAGATTGCATTTTGATCAATTAGAACATCTGCTCTAATTGTTTCAGCATCTGGAAACTTTTCTGCTAAGTTAGTTTCAAATGCCGTTAAACTAGTAGGAGGCACTACTCTTCCTTATATTGCTTGGTATGGCTTATTTACAAGTATTGATGTTGCAGATAATGCTCTGCCTATAATACCATAAGTACCATTGGGTCTATCTGTATTTACCGCATTTACAAGAGTGCCGTCGTAATTTAAATAATATGATGTATTTGTAAGTAAACCCGATACTGAAGTATTGGTGCCACCTAGAATTGTTACTAGGCAGTAATTAGGAGCAGTCGCGGTCTCGGCTGCTATGCCAATCCATTTGTCTGCGTTTGTAGTTGGTACATTAGTAACAGGAGAAATAGTTCCATCAGATGCCAACACCACTGGGTTACCAGCCATAACATTACTACTTGTTGGAAATGAAAACTCGCCGTATTTCCAGTCAAAAAGAAATGGATCTCCGTTACTGTCAATTACATTATCAGCACGAACAGTTATTAATGAGCCGTCCGTGCCAAATGTGTTATCATACAGTGTCGCAAGAGCTGTTACACTATATTCTGTCATTATTATTGCCTATTAGATTGACGTACTATCAGCAATAACATCTTGTTTAGCATCAATTTGACCAGTATTGTCAATTTGAGCTACTACTGCACCTTGGTACAAGAACTGTAAGTTAGCTCCATTGAGTGCTACAGTCCAATCATTTCCAACTCCTAAACTTGTAGAAGCGGTAACAGTTGTAAATGAGCCAGCACCAAATATTACATCGCCTGCTGTACCAGTAAATGTTTCTGAAGTATTTGTAGCGTCAGCGATAAATGTAAACTTAGCAGCAGATTCGTCATAACCAAAGAAACCTATTTTTGCAGCAGCTCCGTCATGCCAATTGAATTCAATACCTTTGTCAAGTGCATCGTTTGAAGCTGGAGCTGTGTCGCCGCCTAATGTAAAGACTGGATCATCTACTGTAATTGTTGTTGAGTTAACAGTTGTGGAAGTACCGTTGATTGTCAAGTCGCCTGTTACGGTTAAAGAACCTGTAACTTGCATATCGTCGTCAACCTGAGTTAAGCCAGTAGCTGAGTCAAGGATTAAGTTAGCACTTACTGTATCAATTTCATTTGATGCCGTTACGCCTACTTGAATTTCGCCATTTGCTAGAACTCCGCCTGTTAGTGTAGATAATCCTGTAACACTAAGAGCAGCAGAGTTAACATTAGTTGCAGCATCTATAGTATTTCCATAAATGTTATTCCATCTTGTGCCAGTAGCTCCAATGTCATAACTATCTGCAGCCATAGCGATTACATTACCATCAATACTCATTGCGCTGTTAACATTTACAAACCCACTATTTCCTGTTAAAGTGAGTGCGCCAGATGATGATTGAACATTGCTAGTATAGGTTGTACTAACATGAATGTCAATCCATCTAGCAAGTGCCGATCCTAAAGCCTGAGTATTGTCAGTTGTTGGTGATATACTTCCGGTAAGCATGGGCAGGTTAAACTGTGCAATAGCAATTCCATCAGTTGAACTAAAATTTAGATCACCGCCTGAGGTAAAATTCATAGCATTACCGCTAGTACCAATAATAGAATCTGTACGAACACCATTAGCAGTAAACAAGTTACCAAAATCAAATGTAAAAGTTCCTGTACTTGCGTCATATGCCAGTGTAGATTTTACATTATCAGTTTCTGTATTAGCTGATGCTAAACCTCCAACTGAATCTCCTACAATCCAAGTTGATGTTCCTGAATCATATAATAGTGTTTGACCGTTAGTAACGCCAGTTGTATTAACATCAGCGACACCATTCATGTTAACGGGTGTAAAAGTAAATCCGCCTGTTGTGTCGTCATAAGCTAAAGCACTTGCTCCAGCAGCGGCTGTTGTAACTGCAAGGTCCGTCAATTCAATTTTATTGACGTCCACCGTACGTAATGAAGTTGGCATTTTAATGTCTCCTGTTGTGTGTGCCCAATGCCTTAAGATTTAGCACATTTTTTTTTGACTGAACTACAATCATTAAAAGTATTTATTCAGATTTACTCTTTATCATCCTTTAGCCGCATATATCGTAGCATATCATTAACTCCTTTGTAATGAACTCGTTCCATTTCATCTAGCCAATTTAATAAATGCTCCATAGTTGGAACTAGGTTTTGTTCAAATAAATCAGTTACTGACTTTCTATATTCTTGAACTTGTAATCTAGCTGTCATTGGATGTATACCATAATGTTCTAAATGTTCAGAAACACCTTTTGAAATAACTCCAGAATTTTCAATGTCTCTAAGAGCTTGACGCATTGCTTTTCTAATATGCTCTCGTTTTGAATTTTCAGCTAAATCTTCTGCGGTAAGATCTTCTGATATATTAAATTTTTCTCGTATAAGTTTTGCAGTTTGTTGGTAATGTATTAGATCTTGGTAACAAGTTTTAATATAGTGTTCGTTATTTTGTATCTGAGATTGAAGTTTTTTTGCCTTTAAAACAGATTTTTCATCTGTTTTTTCTGATACGTTTTTTATTTTTAGTTTAAGTTCTTGTACTGACCAATAAGCATCATGCAGAGCATTTGCTTTAGCTTCTGCTTGTGAAGCACACTGGCTTATCCAAGTTATAGGTGTTTCTCCTGAGTATTGTAAATTTCCTAAATCTATTTCTACAGTTGTTTGAACAATACCTAATTCTGCTCTTGCTTTTTCAATAGTAGGCCAAACTTCGGCCAATTTCATAGGAAGTTCAGATTGCACTTCCGTTAAAATTAAATCTAATGCCATTTATCCTTATATTAAATTATTGATTTATCCATTTCCTGATGCGGCGCCTGCTCCCTGATACCCAGAATTTGCTGTCATTCCGCCCCATGATGTAGCTGCTGAATTATTTGTTAGTGACCATAATTCAGAAGTAGTAGCGTTAATAAATCCCTCAAGTTTTCCAGCTGAGCATAGTATATTAGTAGAATCAGAAGAGCCGCCGCCTTGAGCACGAGTTGCTGATAAAGATCCCCACGTAAATATATCACTAGATGAAGCATAGGCAGATTTTGCTCCTGCTGATAAACGGAAATATGTAGCGTCTCCTCCGTGGTAAAATCCAGCCACATACCCAATTGTTGCACCGTCTGAGCCACAATAACACTCAGATCTATCTTCTGTTATATGTCCCCAACCTGTAATCGTGCTATAATCGTTAAAAGCCCATTTTTCTTTCAGTGTTTTGTATAATGGACTACCACTGTTATTTGAGCCACCTATCACTACTGCATCATTATCATCTGATTCAAATAAATGACCATACCTACCCTGTAATAAAGTACCAAAGGCAGTAGCATTACTACTTGATGAATATGCTTTTGCCGAAATTGTGTCTCTAGATGAAATAGATGATCCAGCAAACATCATATCATCAGGAGATGATGTAGCACCCATATGACCCATATTTTGTGTTAGCTCTCCATAAGAAGCTTGATGACTAGACGAAGTAAATACCTTCTGCCATATAGTAATTTGATAACTTGTGCGAGCTCCTCCTGCGGCAATTAAATCAGTACCTTGTGAAGTAACTCCCATATTCATGTTCCCTTGTGTGCCATTTGTCCTTCCATACGTTATTCCAGTTGCATTACTAGAAAAAGATTTTAAACTAATATCAGAACTATAGCCAGTGTGATACCCAGCAACTATACATTGATGAGTGCCAGTTGATGAAGCTGGATTTGTTGGTACTAATGTCTCGCCAACAGTCCATTGAAAAGTGCCGTCGCCATTGGAAATAATAGTATTTCCTGCCATGGTATCTGTTGATCTATTTACTGTAAAGTCATCTAACGTCTTAATTCCGGCTTCACCAGTTGATTTTGCTGCTGTTACTGTCATTATGTTCCTGTTCTGTTATCAAAAAATTGTGTAGCCCATGCAGTAACTTCGTCTGTTGTAAGTACTGTGCCTGGTTCGTATGTTATTGTATCAGACTGAGTAAACGGATTGTTTTCATGCATTGTAAGACATCTATTTATAAATTCTTCTTTAGTTATGAATGTAACAGTATCTGGAACATACCAATCTCTATCTTCTGGTATAAACCCAATTAATGTTTTATCTGCAGGATTGTAACAATGTCCGGCATCGTTTATCCACGAAGGTGCTATTAGCTTACCTTCGTCGTTTCTATGAAGTTTATATTCTACGCATTGGTTAGCCATTGTTTACCTTATAATGTTCCGTTTACAATTACATCAGCGGCCGCTGTTATTTGCCCTGTGGCATTAATTTCTGCCACTGGAGTGCTTTGGTAGAAGAATCTAAGTGAAGTTCCTGATATCTCCATGCTCCAATCAGCGCCTAAAGAAAGTTGAGATGCTGAAAATGCTTGTGTTGTGCTTCCTGCTAAATCCGCTTTACCGCTTAAATCTGGTGGTGTATAGCTGAACGTACCAGTTGTGTTATCATAACTTAGAGCTGCTGTACCTGCTGCGGCAGTGGTAATTGATAAATCAGTTAGTGCTATACCACCTGCGTCATTTACAAATGAGAAGTTACCTGCTCCATCTGTGCTTAATATTTGTCCAGCAGTTCCGTCTGTGATACCTAAATCTGTTAGTGCTAAAACTACCGCACCAGTTTGTGTATTGACGCTAGTTACTAAATTTGTATCATCTAGTAAACCTGACAAATCAATATTTGTATCAGTTCCAGTTTCATCTGTGAAAGTTAAAGTTTGGGTGCCTGCGATATAAGCTAAAACAGTGGTAGTTTCTGCTGTTAAATATGAACTTAAATCAGGTGGTGTATAGCTGAACGTACCAGTTGTGTTATCATAACTTAGAGCCGCTGTACCTACCGCATTTTGTGTTACAGAAAGATCTGTTAATTCTATTCCGCTAGATGGTGCTGTTCCTGGTTTCCATTTTTGAGACGTTCCATCCCATATAAGTATTTCCCCATTTGTAGGTGCTGATAATATTTCAACGTCATTGAGATCATCTACTGAGTTCTTTTGAGGAACCCAAGCATATCCATCTCCTGCTCCATTTACTACTAGTTGATTTCCAGTGGTGAGTGATCCGGCGGTATTTACATTACCAATATCTGTAAGAAGTGCTACGCTAGTTAAATATGATGACAAATCAGGTGGTGTATATGTAAAGACACCTGTTGTATTATTATAAGCAAGAGCCGCTGTGCCTGCTGCCGCAGTAGTTACTGATAGATCTGCTAGTGCAATACCACCTGCGTCATCTACAAATGAGAAGTTACCTGCTCCATCTGTGCTTAATATTTGTCCAGCAGTTCCGTCTGTAATACTTAGATCTGTTAGTGCTAAATTTACTACCCCAGCTTGGCCATTTACAGAAGTTACTAAATTGGTATCATCTAACAATCCTGATAAATCAATAGCAGTATCAGTTCCTGTTTCATCAGTAAATGTAAGAGTAGTTGTTCCTGAGTCATATGCTAAAGCAGATGTAGTTTCTGCTGTTAAGTAACCGGCAGCAGAATGATCACCCCATCCAAATGCGGTATTCCAGTTAGCAGAATTATCAGTAATAATACTGTAAGTTCCTGCGCCATCACTTGCCATAATACCAGCTGACGCAAAATCTCCATCTACAACTACATCAGCGTGTGATGTCTCTGCGGTTAGATAAGGACTCAAGTCTGGAGGTGTATAACTAAAGACACCAGTTGTGTTATCAAATGCTAATCCAGCTACACCTGCTGCGGCAGTTGTAATAGATAAATCAGTTAGTGCTATATGTGTTGATACATCTTCTGGTGTAAATGTAAAGATACCTGTGCTGTTATCATATGCCAGTGCTGCTGTACCTGCTGCGGCAGTTGTAATAGATAAATCAGTTAGTGCTATATGTGTTGATACATCTTCTGGTGTAAATGTAAACACCCCTGTGGTATTGTCATATGCAAGAGCTGCTGTTCCTGCTGCGGCAGTTGTAATAGATAAATCAGTTAGTGCTATTAGTGCAGATATATCTTCTGGTGTAAATGTAAATACGCCTGTGCTGTTATCATATGCAAGAGCTGCTGTTCCTGCTGCTGCCGTAGTTGCTGATAAATTAGTTAATGCAATACCAACTGCATCATCTATAAATGTAAAGTTACCTGCACCATCAGTAGATAATATTTGTCCTGTTGTGCCATCTGTAATACCTAAATCTAATAAGTCTAATACTACTGCGCCAGTTTGTGTATTTACAGATGTGACTATATTTGTATCGTCTAATAATCCAGATAAATCAATATTTGTAGCTGATCCAGTTTCATCTGTATAAGTTAATGTTTGTGATCCTGCTGTATATGCTAGACTAGTATTAGTTTCTGATGTAAGGTATGTAGATAAATCAGGTGGAGTAAATGTAAATACCCCTGTAGTATTGTCATATGCAATAGCTGCTGTACCTGCTGTGGCTGTAGTAATTGATAAATCAGTTAGTTCAATTTTAGCAGATATGTCCTCGGGTGTAAATGTAAATACGCCTGTGCTGTTATCATAACTTAGAGCTGCTGTACCTGCTGCTGCCGTAGTAGCTGATAAATTAGTTAGTTCTATTTTAGCAGATATATCTTCTGGTGTAAATGTAAAGATACCTGTGCTGTTATCATATGCCAGTGCTGCTGTACCTGCTGCCGTTGTAGTTGCTGATAAATTAGTTAGTGCTATATGTGTTGATACATCTTCGGGTGTAAATGTAAATACCCCTGTGTTGTTATCAT
>Ga0222717_10003135_pt1 | contig 12554 bp, 11 predicted proteins | sample C33_18DmetaG_FD_165053 | JGI IMG/M metagenome (GOLD analysis project Ga0222717, IMG submission 165053) | Estuarine water microbial communities from San Francisco Bay, California, United States - C33_18D | ecosystem: Environmental > Aquatic > Marine > Unclassified | place: USA: California...
CAACTTCAGTAAGATTTAGTAATGATTTAAATTACTTTGGTAAATCCACAGGAAACAACGAAGGTGAAATTGTAATTAATACAGGTATCGCGGGAAGTCCTCAAATCGGGTTTACAGAACATGGAGATGCATCGTGGGCAATTGGTATAGATGATGCCGATAACTCCTTTAAGATCCATGGAACTGCAACCAATACTATACCAGAGATAAATGGACTTGCAATTCCACTTTTTGAAGTCACGACAACTGCGGGTGTTGCGTATTTAAATAACAATAGAATACATCATGCTGGTGACTTCTCAACAACAGACGTTGCAAATGGTGTGACGGCATATGGGTGGGGAGATCATTCGTTAGCTGGATACATAACTTCTCAAGCGACAGACTTTGTGTCCAAATCAAGTGGTGGTCAGTTTGATGGTTTAATCACAATTAAAGAGGATACAAATACATCAACAACCGACGGTAAGAGTTTATTAACGTTACATAACGAAAATTCTGATATATCACAACAACAGTCTTTTATTGATTTTAAGTTTACTGACACTAACGCAAATTACACACCACAAGTACGTATAGGTGCACAGGTTGGTCCAGATGCGGACGCAAACGCAATGTCTAAAGAAGGTGCGGGTTCGTTTGTGGTATATACTGCACCTGTTGGTAGTGATGAGTTAGGTAATAGTAGTGGTTTATCGGAACAGTTTAGAGTTAGTTACAATGGAACGGTTACTGCACAAGGTCAGATAGTAGCGACAGGTGGTAACTCAGGTAATTGGAATACAGCATATGGATGGGGAGATCATTCGTTAGCGGGATATACAGGTGACCAAGATTTAAGTGGATACGCAACTGAAACATATGTTGGAACACAAATAGATAACCTTATTGCTTCCGCACCAGGTACTTTAGATACACTTAATGAATTGGCCGCGGCACTTGGAGATGATCCAAACTTCGCAACGACGATCACAACTTCCATTGCAACTAAACTTCCACTTGCGGGTGGAGTGATGTCAGGAAATATTGGAAGAAGTGCCCACAATAAAGGATACTTAGTGGGTGGTTATAATAATATAGGTGCAAGTGCAACGGCAACAAACCCTATATTCACTATTGGTACCTCTTACCTTCCAGCGGTAACGACTCTTGGTAATATGTATGGTATTGGATATACAAGGGCTGATGCTTCATTTATGGGAGTCGCAAGTGGAAGTGGTTGGGGTATGTACGTCGCCGCCGATGGTGATGCAAGAATTTGGCTTGATGGTAGTACTGGGGATATTGCGGCAAGTGGTACATTATCCGCATCGGGTTACAATGACAGTAATTGGAATACCGCATACGGATGGGGAGACCATAGTGGTGTATACCTTCCAATAGGAGGAAAGGCGGCCGATTCTGAAAAACTTGATGGATTAGATAGTACGGCCTACATGAGGGACAATGGATGGAATAATTCACCAGGTCAAGACGCGGACACTCAACCAACAATGAGTAGTGATTTTACTTATGGTAACAATGCACCCCACACAGGTGAACTTATAAGGTTTGGTGCAAGTGGTTATTCATTACAATTAAATGCTACATATAATGACACTGTGGGAGGGTTGTCATTTAGAAGTTATAATGCTGATTCTGCCCAAAGATGGAATCCATGGAGAGAAGTACATCATACTGGACTTTTTTCTACAACGGATGTTGCTAACGGAGTCACGGCATATGGATGGGGTGACCACGCAGGTGCTGGTTATCTGACATCATTACCAAGTCATAATCATGATGGTAGATATCTTCTTATAGGAGGAAAGGCAGCCGATTCAGACAAACTCGATGGTATTAATAGTACATCTTTCTTAAGAAGTGATGTGGCTGATGAAGCAACACAGTTGACTGTTGACACGTTAATAATAGGATCTTCAGCAAAAATCCAATTTCAAAATAATGATTTCATAAGATATGATGATGGTAACGGAGTGGGTAGATTCCATTTTGATTCTGATGGAGGAACAAATAATGCATCAGTACAAGCAGCAACATTTGTAGGTGCATTATCAGGAAACGCAACTACCGCAACTACAGCTTCGAATTCAAATCTTTTAGATAATTTAGATTCAACTCAATTCATTAGAAGTGATGCTGCCGATACTTTCACAGGTACTATAACAATGGGTACTCAAAAAGCGTTAGTTGCAAATAACTACGGACGTGGTGTCTATGGTTTATATTCGTCAACAAGATATCAACACGTTTGGTCAATGGGTACGGCATATAACCTTTCAGATGACGGTACATCGAACGGTAACTTATATGGTTTAGCATTTACACATACAAATGTTGGTGGACAATCTAAATCAGGACTTAGTCACCAGATGTTGTTAATGGAAAATGGTACCACCACAACCGCAATTGGTAGGGGTATATGGACAGACGGAACAATAACTACAACATCACACGGAACCTCTTCTAATTGGAAAAGTGCATATGATTGGGGTAATCATGCAAGTAGTGGTTATTTAACTTCTTCATCAACCCTTAATGCAAGTAACATGACAACAGGTACTTTACCTGATGTGTTCTCACCTTCCACACGTTACAATATTGGTTTAATTGATGGTTATTCAAGTCAAACAAGAGATAAATTAAGAGTTTGGAATTCAGGAACATACTCAATCGGTATGAAGGATGGATACTCATACGGTCACTTAGGTGGTGTTAGTACTGATTACGCAATGTCCTTTCAAATGAGTAATAATAATACTCGTGGTTTTTGGTGGGGGGACTCATCACATAGTGACTCACAAGGTTCAATGTCATTAACAACTGACGGTAATTTAGTAGTTGCGACATCGATTTCGATTGGTCAGGGTGAAACAATAACCGCACCATCAACAACACCATTATATGTTGAAGGTTCAACTGCGGGTGAAACGGTATTTGAAGTACAAGGTACGAGTGGACAGTTATTTTCTATAACAGATAGTTTAATAGGTGACATATTTGAAGTTTCAGATATATCAGGCGTACCAATCTTTACTGTTAATTCTTCAGGTGTTGTTACTGTTGATGACACATTACACGTTAAGGGTGATGTTATTGCATACTACGCATCAGATAGGAGATTAAAGGATAACATTAAACCAATTGAAAACGCAATTGATAAAATAAAAATGATTGGTGGTTATGAGTTCGTTTGGAATTCAAACTCAAAAAATAACAATGGTCATGATGTGGGTGTTATTGCACAAGAAATAGAAGAAGTATTACCTGAACTTGTTGGAACAAGAAGTGATGGTTATAAAGGTGTTAAGTACGAAAAACTAACAGCACTATTAATACAATCAAATAAAGAATTAATTGCGAGAGTAGAAGAACTCGAATCTAAACTAAAGAAATAGATGGGTATTCACAGAGGACCAAATATGGAAAAAGGTGGGTTGATATTCGGGTATGATAGTGGACACGGTGTGTGCGACAATCACACGAGTAGTAGATTTTATCGAGGTAAACCCACCACAAATTATTTATCAGACGGACTTAGTGGTTATAACGTGGTTCAGGGATCTCGATGGAATGGAGCTACCCCCACTTACACTCTTGGTAATAGCGAGTTTAATACACCGATCGGCACTTATAATACCAGTGGAACAAGTTATATGTATAGTCATGATTATGTTTTAGATGATGATTTATCTACACTATCCTCACAGGTTGTGACTTTTTCAATATATCTAAGAAGAACCAATACTTTAGGTACGGTGGGTATGAGAATATACGATAATGTTTCTGGATACAGTACAATATATGCTGATGTTACAAATCAGTTCCAAAGATTTTCAATGACTAAGACTTTAGGGGCTAATCCAACAAGGATATTTGTTATGATAGACAACACTAATGGTGGTGTTATTGATTTTCATTCTCCAATGCTGGAGAAAGGTGAAGCAAGTCCTTTCGTGGATGGTACCCGATTATCAACAGATTCATTAATAGACCTTACCAAATCTACTGATATAGATGTTTCTGATGTTTCATTTAACTCTACAGGTCAACCAACATTTGATGGTACAAACGATAGTGTAGTTATAGGGAATGTAGGTGGATATTCAAATCAAATGACCTGCGAAGCGGTATTTAAAACATCAAGTGGTGCGTCGTGGAAAAATATGTTATGTGGTGCCACTGGAGATATAATATTTACGGTAAATGCGGCGCAACTAAACTTTGGGTCACAAGGAAGTAATCCAATACCTCACGCAAATTACAGTACTACAAGTGTAAATGATGGAAAACTGCATCATGGTGTTGCCACCTATGACGGTTCCCAAGTCAAAATATATGTCGATGGGGTTTTAGAATCAACAAACAACCGTTCAGGTAACCAAACACCAGGTAGTTTACGAGTTGGGTCTAACCAAACAGGGAGTAGTGAGTTTTTTAATGGAGATCTTCCACTCGTAAAACTATATGGTAGAGCACTATCCATAGAAGAAGTACAACAAAATTTTAACACATATAAAAACAGATTTAATATATAAAGTTATGGCATTTGAAAATAGAAGATGGTTGGTCATACCAACAACAATAGAGGAATCAGTCGATTTTAATGAAGTCTTGGAAAAAGACATTAACAGTCTAAGAAAATCTGTTGATGGAACCAAAACTTTTATAAAATACGAAATAAATGAAGTGTTGGAAGAATACACGGAAGAGTATTATGATGCTGAGGATCCAACAATTGTACACACTAACACAATTGAAGTTGGTATATACGGAAGACCTTCAATTTATTCGGAAGAGTATAATGAATATAACCACCAAGAAATTCTTAATCTTTTAAGTACTTCTGAGTGGACACCAGATGATATAAATTAATATAATGGGAGTATCTTCAGGACCTAAAATTGTTAGAAGTGGATTAACATTCGCAATAGACTCTGGTGCTTCGATAAGAGGTTTTAGTCGGAACGGGACTGCGGGATTAAATAATACCTCAAATTCAATAAAAGATCTGATTAGTAAAGTTGAAATGGATTTATCAACTACGAGTTATTTAGAAGGTGTTGATCTTTACACTTTATATGGTATAACATATCCTGAAAGTAACTATACCCCCGCGAATCGAGACGGAATAACGTCGGGATTTAACAATATAAGTTCGGGGTTACTATATGGGGCAAGTAGGTCACTCAATTACTACGTATATAGTGATGACCAATCCACGTGGGTACCTGATTCATTTTTTAATGGGTTAAGGGTAGGTGGACATTGTTATGATCTATATTCATCATACGCGGCAAATGAATCTCTTTTATTTTTAGCCGATTATGAAGTGATAAATCAAGCCTACCCTAATGCTACTCATATTTTAATAGGTAGTCATGCTTGTGATAACTTTAATGTTAGTGGTATTAGAGAGACTTTCGTTGATTTAGGTGCACCAAAAGAAGTTTTAACGTGGCCTAACGGTAGAAAAGAATTTGTGTTAGTTGGTAAACCAGGTTTAGGTGCTGGTAACGCATATGGATGGGCTTATGAGAATGAATCCTCAGGAGCCGTAGCACATTTAAATAGTGCAATACCTTATGAGAACCCTCTTGGGAATACTTCATTTGATGGTAGTGATGATTATATTGATATCGGTTCTGACATAATGATTTCACCTAATAATAAAGGATGGACCGCAGAGTATGTTTTTAACACTGATAGTGCATCCACATTACAACATTTCAACTCAGCGGAAGCAGATGATTTTAACGCAAATTGGTTAGCATTACTAAGTTCTAAAATGGCGGTGTGGAATGTAAGTCCTGGGTATTGGAGATATGGTAGTACAGTGTTTCAATCTAACACATGGTACCACATTGCATTTGTACAAGACCCTGGTGGAACAAACATGAGGTTTTATGTGAACGGTGTTGCTGAGGGAGGGGACCATGTAGGAAATTCATGGACAGCGGATTACAGTTCTTTAAAAACACGATATATCGGTAGATATGAACATAATGGAGGTTATAGTAGATATTTTAACGGTGAAATTCCAGTGGTTAAATTTTACAAAGACGCTTTATCTTCTGATGAGATAAAACAAAACTATAACTCATACAAAAAAAGATTTAACATATAATGAATATAGGACCTAAAATACATAAAGATAACTTAGTATTATGTTACGATGCGTCGAGTACTCGATCTACTTTAAGGACTCACCAACGTAATAATATACTTCCTGATCCTGGCGCTTGGGTTACAGGTACTGGTGGTTCATCGGGTTATGGTGGTAATGGTAGTAGTACTGAACAACTTAGAGTTTTAGTTGATGATGATCCGTGGGATAGAAATTCCGTTGTATGGAGAACAACTCCCGATGCCACATCAGGAGCTGATGGTGGTTGGAACAGTAGTTATTATCCTGTTGATGTACAATACACCTATAGATACTCTGTTTGGGTTAGAAGACATACCTCAGGAACGGGAGGTACTTTTTACATGGGGATGAATCCAAATCCAATAAGAAATGATAACAACTCAAGTCAAGGTAATCCATATTTTACATATCCTTCAATTGCATCGTTAACCCAAAACGTATGGTACTTAGTTGTTGCACATGTTTTTTACGCGGGTTATAATGGTGAAAGACATCCTAAGTCGGGATGGTATGAAAACGGTATTAAGATATCGGACAAAAGTTATGGTAATGTTGGTACTGAAGATTCAAGGTGGTCAGATACCACAACATCTGCACGACACAGGGCTTACCACTATTACACAACAAACACATCATCGGGTATTGAATTTGCATACCCAAGAATTGATAAGGTAGATGGAAATGAACCAACAATAGAACAAATGTTGTTTAGAGGGGAATCAGGTATACAAAATTTAATTACAGACTCAACCAACCCTGTAATTACACCATATAATAGTGGGTCGTATGGTAAACTTGTTGATGATTATCGACAGTTGAATTGGTTTGAGATGGACGGTACTGATGATTATATATCTCTTCCTTCTACAATTCAAAAAACCCCCTCACAATCTTGGACTGTTGAAATTGTTTTTAATCCGTGGGATCAATCTGATACAAGTTGGAATGGTATATTCGGAGGTAGTTTAAATTATGGTGGTTATTGGATGTTCCATTCCTCAGGAAACTTAACATATTATGAAGGATCCTCAGGTGCGGGTACGCAAATTACATACACAAGTTTAACCAAGTCATCTCACTTTACTGCGGGTAAGTTTCATCATTTAACTATTTCATATAGTAGTACAGGAACTAATACGGGAACGTATAATATTTATTTAAATGGGGAGGATTTTACAACCTTTAATAAGACGTTTTCCTTTGGGTATAGTTTAGGTCTTCATTCAATTGGTAGGGGTGATGGTAATAGATATGGAACTAACAATGTCGCATCTTTTAAGTTATGGGATGAGGATTTGACGGAAAGTCAAATTTCGGGTAATTATGAAGCTCATAAAAATAGATTTGATATGGGTACATACCCAGTATAAGAAAAGAACACTATGGGTATAATTCCAGCAACAGGAACAGAAATAAGTATGGGTAGAATATCAAGAGCACTTGGTACTACATCAGCATACCCACCACCCGGAGGTACAGACATCAAACTTAACGGTACTCTCGGTATTAATAGAAGTAATGCCATTACTAACATATCCGACATAGTTTCGGGATCTTCAACAGAAGAATCAAGTGATTTTGGTGGGTTAGATACACCAAATACATATTAAACTTTATTATCCTGATTTAATTCCTTATATTAATCTTATGAGGAGTCTTTACGAATTACTTTATATAAAATGGTCGGGTATTGACTACGATAGGGATAAACTAAATAGATTTATATTAAATCTGAAGGTTTATAGGTTCCTATCTGTCTTTTCGTCTAAATTTAAAGATCAATATCGAAAATTAAAGGTAATCCACGGTATGTACGACATGGTGAAGTTAGAAAAACTTCATAATGGAGATGAAGAGACTATAAGGATGTCTGTTATTGAGAAATATTCAAGAATTGGATCGGTAGAACTTCTAATCAACGGAGTTTACACAAAAGAAACTTACACAACTATTACTAACCTCCCAATTGAAGATTTTCAGTTGGTTACTAAACGTGTACAGGAATTAATAAAGATTGCTCAAAGTGTAACGACTCAAGACGACACAGTATCTGAAAGTACACCAGGGACATGAAGAAAAATATATATTCATCATCAATGTGGGATGGTAGGAAATTGAAAGTATCAATATTAGTACCAACAAGGGATGTGGTACATTCACAATTTGCATTCTCACTTGCGCAATTAATAAAAACAACAGAAAAATCTAACATCGAGACCTATCTGTTCTTCGATTCAAGTACAATACTTTTAAACCAAAGGGAAAGGTTGGTTAAAATGGCGATGGAAGTGGAATCCGACTATATTCTATGGTTAGATAGTGACATGACTTTCCCATCAACCACACTTTTAAGACTACTGTCACACGAAAAAGATATTGTGGGGTGTAACTACCTAAAAAGGTCAAAACCCGTTAAACCCGTTGCATATACAAATGTTGGTGATTGGGATAGTTGGGTTCCGATGGAAACAAAAGATGAATTGGTTAAAGTTGAGGGTGTTGGAATGGGATGTATTCTTATGAAAACAGATTTGTTTAAACAATTAGAAAAACCCTACTTTGAGTTTAGATATAAAGAGGATACTGACGATTGGTTTGGTGAGGATTTTATTCTGTTTGAGAAGTTAAGAAACTCGGGTGGTGAAATCTTTATTGACACACTTTTAAGTAATGAGATTGGTCACTTAGGAATTTACTCTTTTGGTAAATCAAATCAATAACTTTAGTATTTATAGGTATGGGAATATTCAGAGGTGCTAACACCAACAACGTCCAAGCAAATTTAATATTAGATGCGTCATCTGAACGATCTTACTCTGGTAATGGTTCAACATGGTTTGATTTGTCAGGAAATGGACACAACGCGAATATCTATGGTACACCGTCGTTTAGTTTGTTAGGTGGTGCAAAATGTTTTGTACTTGATTCTGTAGGTGATCGTTTTAGTGCAAACGTGGTTAATAATTTAACCACTAATGATTTAACATTAGAGGCGTGGATATATCCTCAGGATGAAATAAGTGCGGGAGATAGGGGTGCCGTAATTCAAGGATATTGTTACTTAAGTTGGAACAAGTCAAATAGAAGATTAAGTAATTATTGGTACTCGACTAATAATAGAGGATATCACGAACCATCAACACAAATGGATCGAAATAGGTGGCATCACTTAATGTCGGTATGGAATTCCTCAACAGGGGAACTCTATCAATATATAAACGGTGTTTTGGAAAATACAGTAACAACGTCAACATCTTCGGGAACGTATTATAGTGGACTTAACATTGGTTGGGAAGGTGATAGTAGACAGTTTTCGGGTGGAATATCAGTAATCAAGGTTTATAATAACGTTGTAAGTGGTGAACAAGTTTTACAAAACTATAATGCACAAAAAGGAAGATTTGGTTTATGAGAATAATAGAAGAAGGTAAAAATTTAGAAGGTCAACCATGTTGGTTTATTTTAGAGGATGCGAATCTTATAAGTAGTCATGAGACATTAGAAGACGCGGAAAATAATATATAATGGGAGTAAAATTAGGTCCAAATATAATTGAAGATGGTTTAGTGTTTTCCGTTGATCCAAGTAGTGTTGTTTCATGGGACGGAACAAACTATAGGAATTTGTCACACACCAACCATAGTACAACAAGAACAGGAACTATCAATCACACCACAGATGGTGGAGGGACATTTACTTTTACTGCAAATGGTAGTTACTTTAATTTTGGTAATGAGTCAAGTAGTCCATTATGGAATCTTTATAACGTCTCGTTAGTTGGTTGGGTAAAACAAGGAAGTACTGGTTCTCCACACCAAACAGTTATTTGTACTTCAGAATCATATCGATACGGACTTAAACTAATGAGTAGGTATCACACACAAGGTGTGTCTGTTTGGATGGGTGACGGTGGAAGTGCAAGTCATCTTTTAAATACTGGTGTTGACATAACAGGTGATGATCAATATCATTTGATTGCTTGTACAAGAAATGGTGGTAGTGGTAAGTTAAAAATATACGTTGACGGTGTTATAAAAAACAGTGTAAGTTTTGGTATTGACCAACAATCATTTAAGGGTGGTATAGAAGATAATGGTAGTACTTTACTTGGTGCTGATTATCATTCTACGGGTTACCATCATACTGGTAACATAGGTCAAGTTTATGGTTACGACACTGTTTTGTCGGATCAAGATATTTTACAAATATATAATAGTGGTAAAGAAAGATACGGATTATAATGAGTGTAGGTGGTAGTTTAAATAAAGAGGGTTTGGTTTTTGGGTACGATTCTGATAATACATTTCAGGGTGGTGAACCCACAACAAATTTAGTTCCGTCACCCCAACATAATGCAAACTTCACAACATCAAATGGGTGGTCAACATATAATACTAACCAATATAATGGTAATACCTATTTTTCAATTGGAACCATACAATCCGTAGCAGATAATATCGTCATTTTAAGTTCAGTGGGGAGAAACATACGAAGTTTTGATGTTTTAACACCTCAAACAACTGGTGGTGGAGTTACTGCGGGTACGAGATATGTAATAAAAAAAATAAACAACACCGATTCATTTACTTTACACGAATATAATAGTTCACAGAATGGGTCACAAGGTTATATCAACCCCGAAACGGGATTTTTCAAAGTTCATGATGCATACGCTAATGACACACGAATTTCAATAAACGCAACTAATTTTCCAACTATGTGGTGGGGACCACCTCACCTACCAAACTCAGGTCTTATTAAAGAGATTGTTGAAGGTGGTGGTAGACGACAAGGTACTAACTCCATGAGATTACACGCATACCGAGATGATAATGTCAGTGATGGAATGGCGTACGGTGTTTACTGTCCTGTTACCCTTGGTGATGAGATTACAATTAGTGTTTGGTTAAAAAGGGCCGATGGTAGAGGTGAAGGTAAGAGTCTTGGATACTCAACCTATTTCGGTGGTGGTTTTAGTGCAAGTTCAACAAGTTTTGGACCCCTAACAACGGAATGGGTAAAATACGAATTCACATGGACATCGTCAAATACATTTACATTCTATTCTTATTGGTGGCCAAATTCCACTACAGATCCATATGCAATTGATATGTGTGATTTCCAAGTAGAAATAAATAAAGGACACTCAACAAATTTTGTTGAAGGTACTCGATCAAATACCGAATCAATTATTGATTTAACAGGTCAAAGACAATTGGACACTTCTAATATTGAATGGTCTGATTTACAACATCCACATTTTCACGGTGCAAGTCATTACATTGATATATCGGACAATCCACAAAACGGAGAACAATTTGCGTCATGGGAGTTCGTCACTAAATTTGATGTTATTTACCCAACAGACACATCTGTGTATAGACAAATATATATACAAGAATCTTCGGTATGGATTGCTCAATACGGAACCCGAATGGTTGGTATTGACATTGCAAAGGACAATGGTTCTTGGTTTGATGGTAATGGGGGAAATGTAACTTCATCACAAATTGGTCCTGTTAGTTCTAACATATGGTATCATATTGTGTTTACATGGGACGGTTCTAATGTTAAAGGATACCTTAACAATGAATTACAATTTACAACTGCAATTAGTGGATTAACATCAATACGAAATGGTTCTACACCACGAAGAATTGGTAGAAGAAGTAATAATCCATTTTTTGGTGATATACCAGTTGTTAGATTATATAACACACCTTTAAGTCAAGAAGAGGTGACACAAAACTACCTATCATTTAAAAATCGTTTTGATTTGACGTAGACTTTCTTTTATCGTTTTTTTTTCTTATATTATAACTTATGGATCACATAGGTTTCGGTATAATGTGCTTCGGTAAAGAAGTTTACTTTAAGGGCACTCAGGAAAAAATAAAGAACCTCTTAGATAGAGGATACTCGTGTTATGTATTAACAGACGACACCGACTTCTTCCTAAAGAAGTTTTGGGGTAGATCGTTACATCTAATCCCTTACAATAGAAATTACAAATCTTTTTATGATAAAATTAGTTTAATAAAGACTATTCATGGTAAACATGATATAGCGATTTTATTAGATGCTGATTTACATATTATTAACTACGACCTTTTTGATAGATTAGAGAAGTACGACTTTAACGAGGGTGTTTCTTACGTTGATACGTTACTAAACCATAGTGGTAAATTCAAAACAGTTGGTGATATACCAATGGAAGGTGATGAATGGTTAGAGTATGGAAACTATGTTACCCAATTATACCCAAACATTAAGGATGTTGAAACTTTATGGGAGTACTTCATTGTATTCAATAAAAAAGGGTTTGATTCTGAAAAATTCTTTAACACATATGAAAAACTACAAGTGGTTAAGGAATTTTGTGATGTTAAGTTAGAAAAAGAGGTGT
>Ga0222717_10003136_pt1 | contig 12552 bp, 18 predicted proteins | sample C33_18DmetaG_FD_165053 | JGI IMG/M metagenome (GOLD analysis project Ga0222717, IMG submission 165053) | Estuarine water microbial communities from San Francisco Bay, California, United States - C33_18D | ecosystem: Environmental > Aquatic > Marine > Unclassified | place: USA: California...
CAATTACGGAGTATAGCACAGCTTGGTAGTGCGCTCGCTTTGGGAGCGAGAGGTCGTAGGTTCGAATCCTACTACTCCGACCAAACATGTGAGCGTGGCAGAATGGCTATGCAACGGACTGCAACTCCGTGAATACAGGTTCGATTCCTGTCGCTCACTCCACAACATAAATAGAATTATGCAGATAGATTTGCCAAAAAACTTTTTTCCTAAAGACCCAGACCCTGGAGAGTTTGTACACGGACATTATATGGCTTTTAGGCGGACAGCAAAGGAAAAATTACTTGTTATACCTCTTATACCAAAAAATGGTTCTCAAACTATTAGTAGGAACACAGATAGAAACTGGAGAAGAGAGTATAATAGACAAAAAGATAGCAATCTTGATGCACGGGTAGATAATTATATTATTGTTTTAAGAGATCCAGTAAAGCGGTGGATAAGTGGCACTGTAGAGTATTGTGTTAAAAATGATATCGATATTAAAAAAATAGATTTAACTAAAATTGTATTTGATGAACATACTGTACCACAAATAAATCATTTATATGGAATAACTCCTTCTAAATGTGACTTTTATATTTTAGAAGATAACGGCCTTAAGAACATTTATAAAAAATATAATATAAAAACCGAAGGTATAACTAAAAATCATAACGAAACAATTCAGGACAAAAAGAAACACGAGCCTACAAATTTCCTTATTAGCACCCTCAAAAATGATCTTAATTTAAATAAAACTATAGAGAAATTTTATGCCAGCGATTTACTTTTACTGGAAAAGATACGAAAAGAACTAAGTCATTGATTATCTTACAGTTCTTTTCGTATCTTTTTGACTGATAATGGTTGACAACCTGTGTTTTCTTTGCTATAATGTATATAACAATTAGGCAAACACACAGAGGCACACAATGGCAGATACTTTCGTCATAAGCGATACCCACTTCAACCACGCTCCAATCCTCACATTCAAAGATTACGCTGGCAAGCCTCCTAGAGCTGGCTTTACTGATGTTGATCATATGAACCAAGTGATGCTGGACAACTGGGCTAGTGTTGTAAAGCCTAATGATACGGTTATCCACTGTGGTGATGTGTTGTTTGGCATGGACAAAGTTGATTGGTTGACTAACGTCTTTGCTAAGTTGCCTGGCAAGAAAAGACTTGTACTTGGCAACCACGACAACGTAAAGATGTTGGCACCGTTCTTCAAAGATATCCAGATGTGGATTGACATGAGCGACAAAGGTTTGTTGTTCAGTCACACCCCACAGCATCCAAGTACACTTGCTGAGTCACACAGGTTTGGCACTGGTCCAATACTCAACGTACACGGACACATACACAGTAACCCTTCACCAGAAGGTCCTTACAAGTGTGTTTGTGTTGAGCAGATCAACTACACTCCAATTAGTATTGAGGAGTTAGTATGAGCAAGTATACAGCTAAGTACTTGAAGCCCACCGTTTTCAAACCAAAAGGACATTGGATGGTGGGCTTCGTTTGGCCTGTAGCAGGTAGCAAAGGCAACGAGTATAGTGTAGAATTACACGACAAAGGATTTGATTGTGATTGTCCAGGATTTACATTTAGAGGATCTTGCAAGCACACAAAAGCAATTTTAGAAAAAGTAGAAGGGCAAATGTACTAACTAAGAGACTAATATTATGAAATACTTACCAAAAGAAGATAATCGCAAGTACGATGAAGAAGCAAGAAACTTAATTAGGCCACTAAGCAACGAAAGGCAATATGAACTATATGATATTGTTCTTAAGAAGCAAAAGTATTCTAACTCACCAGCACGAGATTTAGAACTAGCGGCTGTAGCAAAAGCAATTGAAAGCACAAAGGGTATAGATCATCCTAGGTTACAGAGAATAAAGACGGGCTTTAGAAGCGACATGGCAGCTAACGCTATGCCCAAAGACGGATATTCTAAGCCACACAAGAAGAAAGCATAAAGGGGCAGTACATGAGAACACAACCGCAAGATATTATCGCACAACTAGAAGCTGACAACAGCAAACTAGCTAAACAAGCAATTCTAAAAACAGCATTAGACGAAGGTGTTCCAGAGTTTTTTGAAGGTTTAGAAATGGCGCTTAATCCACTTGTTACATTTGGAGTGAAGCAAGTTCCAGAGCGTTCAGACGTTCTCACAGGACAAGGACTAGCGTGGCCTGTGTTTAAAGAACTTACACGTAAACTTATTGATCGTAGTCTTACAGGACACGCGGCACGTGATGCAATTATTTTGTGTAAAGATACAGCAACTACAGAACAGTGGAATGGTTGGTACCGTCGTATCCTTATCAAAGACCTACGTTGTGGAATGAGTGAAAAAACTGTTAACAAAGTAGCACCTGGCACTGTGCCTGTGTTTACTTGTTCACTTGCACATGACAGTGCCAAACACGAAAAGAAAATGGTTGGCAAGAAGCAGATTGAAATCAAACTTGACGGTGTGCGAGTAATTACAATCATACGTGGCGACAAGGTAGAAATGTTTAGCCGTAACGGCAAACAGTTTCATAACTTTGGACACATTATTGAAGAGATTGAAACAGTAATTAAAGATCATCCTGTACCTTATCCGCTCGTATTAGATGGCGAAGTAATGAGTGCTAACTTTCAAGACCTTATGAAGCAAGTACATCGCAAGGACGGCAAGCAATCAACAGATGCTGTATTGCATTTGTTTGATACTATTCCACTGGGTTGTTTTCAAGCAGGTAGTTGGGACAAGCCGCAGAGCTTTAGAAGTGCAATTACAAAGGCATGGGTAGAACAGCACACAAGCGTCTTACAGCACGTACAAGCGTTGGATTGGGAAGATGTGGACTTAGACACCCAAGAAGGCCAAGAACGCTTTGTAGCGTTAAATAAAGCGGCTGTAGACGGTGGTTACGAAGGTGTAATGATCAAGGACATTGATGCGCCATATGAGTGTAAGCGTACACATGCTTGGCTCAAAGCGAAACCATTTATTGAAGTAACATTGGAGGTAACTGACATTGAAGAAGGTACTGGCCGCAACGAAGGGCGCCTTGGAGCGTTTGTCTGCGAAGGAGTCGACGATAACAGACATATTGCTGTTAATGTCGGTAGTGGTTTCACTGATGCTAATCGTGATGATTTTTGGGATCACCGCGACAGTGTTAGGGGAAATCTTGTAGAAGTAAGAGCTGATGCTATTACACAAAATCAAGACGGAACATACAGTTTACGTTTTCCACGTTTTAAAACTTTTAGAGGCTTTGTGCCCGGAGAAAAATTATGAATATTGTTACAAAATTTGGATTTGCAATTTACGACTTTTATAGGTACTTTTTTGACCTAAAATTTAACCCACTGCGGCATATCCCCAATGAACTTGTACAGTTTATTCTCATGTTCTATTTGTCGGTAATGTGGTCAGTAGTGTTCACATTATGGGCAGGATACACTTGGATGTATGGAATCTATAGTGTAGGTGGCCACCTTCTAGTTCTCGGTGCGTTCTTTATTACTGTGGCTATATTTCATGATGCAGAAAAGAATGGACACCTATGGGTACAACGTAGAAAAATACCCAACGTTAAAGATCGCAGAGGTGTTTGGGACTTAGAAAACGAGGGTTAATTTATGAAAAATGAGTGGGACGACACAGAAGATAAAAAGAAGGAACGCGAACGCAAAGAGCGTATCCAACACCCGCATATGATTGAGTCTCGAAAGCATTGGGATCGAGAGCAAGAGTATTACGACTATTTCAAAGATAAATCTCGCAAAGATTAAAAAAGTTCTTGACTTTTGTTTCACTTACATATATACTAGCATAAATTGTTAGGAGAATCCAGATGGCAATGCCAAAAACTAAAAAGAAAGCACCAAGAGCAGCACCTAGACTAAAGCGCGGCGGCAAACTTGCTGAACCCAAGTGGGATGATCTAGAAAAGATGACTGGTGCTAAAATACATGCATATCGCAGATTTGTACACGGTTGGTATTATGAAAATTTTAAGCCAGCAGAATTATACACTTTTGTAGCTGAGTGGATGTTAAAAGAAGAATACTCTAAAGAAGATGTTAAGGCAGTAAAAGCGGCTCCTAATTCTGCACTAAGCATCACAGCTGCTATTGTAGCACGTATGGATATGATGGGTGCGCCTAGGCTAACAAAGCCCGAAGCAGATCATTGGTTATCTCTTCCAGGTACAATGGGTGAATTGAAGTGTAGTATAGACTTCCTTAAAGAATCAGTTGGAAAGTATATTGAAGCTGGCAAAGATAAAGTTGCAGAAAAAGAGGAAGAAGAAAAAGAAAAAGTAAATGTATACGTACCGAGTATACAAGAACGCATACGTGACCAAGCTGTTGAACAGTCTGAGGACATCGACATATGGCTAGAAGGATGGATAGAAGATCCTAGTAGTTTTGATCCTAAAGGTTTTGACTTTAAGAGACATTTTGGTTCAAAGGGTGTTACACAAGCACATGCACGTAAACTAAAGTCGTTCTATGAGGATACACTAGCAGATTATAATGACCTTGAGCGCATGCCTACTAAAGGACAGTTGGCCAAGATGTCTGAGCATGACGCCGATATGTGGGAACAACTAAAAGAAGGTTATGCACATGTTAAGAAGAACGATATTAAGAAGCTTCGTACTGCAATAGGCGAACTAATGACTGCCTTAGACTTTGTTATTGATCAAGCTAAAGCAACACGTAAGCCACGCAAGGCTAAACCACGTAGTGCTGACAAAGTTATTAGTAAGTTGAAGTTCCTTAAGGTAGATGAAAAATATAAACTTGCAAGTATCAATCCAATTGATGTTGTAGGTGCAAACGAACTTTGGGTGTTTAATGTCAAGTCACGTAAACTAGGCAAGTATATTGCAAGTAGTATTGATCCTAAAGGACTAGGACGAGAAGGAACGGGTCTAAGCGTAAAAGGTACAACTATCATTGGCTTTGATGAAAAACTTAGTGTGCAAAAAACATTACGCAAACCAGACGAACAACTGAAAGAATTCAAAGGTGCAGGCAAAGTTGCATTACGTAAGTTTTTAGAAGACATCAACACTACAGATACTAAACTTAATGGTAGATGTAATCTTGATACAGTACTTCTAAAGGTTTCTTGATAAATATTAGTATGGAGAATAAAATATGGCTGGATTAGACACTCAACAGTTAGATGCCGCAGTAGCGGACCTATCTAACTCCCTACAAAATATATTATCAGAAGCACTTACCCAAAAAGATGTAAGACTGCAAGCTCTAGTTTCAATTGATTTTGAAAACGATGGCGATGCAGGAATATACGGTAAAGGGCTACAATGGAAGGGAGCTGAAGGTGGTACAAAGCAATTAGTATACCGAGCAAATCCAGACAGAGTGTATTCTTCAGAAAGCCTCGATATACACATGAACCAATCTTTTATGATTGGAAACAAACCTGTATTATCTGCACATAGATTAGGTAATTCAGTAAGAGAGTCAAATCTTCAATCAGTAGGTACACTACAAACCTTAACTGTACAAGGTGATCTTACAATTGATGACTTCATTCATTACAATTCTTCCAACGAAGGTTTAGGTATTGGTACAGATAGTCCAAACGGAATGTTATCTGTTGCATCTTTAGATGCAGAATTTGTTATTGATACTGAGCCTAGAGCTGTACGTATAGGTTCGTTTACTACTTCAGACTTAAATCTTATTACAGACAACATGACACGCATTAGTATCCAATCTAATGGTAATGTTACTATCGGTGATAGTCATAATACTACAACAGTAAATGGTCAACTCAAAGTTCGCGCTGATGCAAATGTTGGAGGCGATCTTACTTTCCAAGGTAAAAAGTTTACTTCGGGAGACAATCCACCATCTGATGGTAACTTTAAGCAAGGTGACATCATGTGGAATTCTAATCCAGTGCCTACTGGTTACTTAGGTTGGGTATGTGTGCGAGATGGCACTCCGGGCGAATGGAAAGCATTTAGCCCGATCAACTCATAAAATAATAGCATAAAACTTAAGAACAGTTCTCATAAATATTTCCGTAAATGGGTTATTTTTGGGCAGGATATGACGATGAAAGATTTTCACAAAAAAGCATTAAAAGACATTAAGTTGTGGGCATGGGCTGCTACAGTGTTACCAATAGTTGCTATAGCAGCAATTTCGTTTGCGTATCTAATTGGATTTAGCTCGTGGATAGAAATTTTACTTGTAGTAATATCAACTATAGTGTTTGCTACAGCAGTGATATGGTGGTGGTGGGCACTACATACTATTGCGGGAATTACAGGTATATTATCTGCGGCATTGGGGAAATTTGAAAAAGTTGAAGATGAAGTATCGGACTTAAGAACAGATTTAGAAAACCAGCAAAGAGAAAATGATAATTTTAGGAAACGGAGAAAGTAGAAAAACTGTAGACCTAAATAGTATTAACATGCCTATTATAGGATGTAATGCAGTATTTAGAGATTATACAGTAGACCATCTAGTGTGCGTAGATAAAAAAATAGTGCAAGAAGCACTAGACGCTGGTGTAAATCATAATACCTATATCTACACAAGATCAAAGTTGTTTGAAAGATACAATACGAAACGACTTCGTGAAGTTCCTTCATTACCTTTTACAGGATATGAAAGACCAGATTTACCAGAGCACTGGGGCAGTGGGCCTTATGCAGTTTTGTTAGGAGCTACCCTCTGTGAAGAATTACATATAATAGGGTTTGACTTATACGGAATCAATGGAAAAACTAACAACGTATATAAAGATACACCAAACTATCGTGTAAGCGACAAAACAGCAGTAGATCCTTGTTATTGGATCTATCAACTTAATAAAATATTTAATTTTTATACTAAGAAAAAATTTATAATTTATCAAAACAAAGACTGGTCCATGCCAAAACAATGGAAAAACCCAAATGTTATACTTGACACGATAAGTAATTTGTAGTATAATAAATGTAAGGACTTAGCGTCAACCCTTCTAACTCTGCCGCTTCATATTTTAAATAGGAGAAAATTATGGGAAAATATTATAGCACTAAGCATTACGGACACAATATTGGATTATCAGCAGTCTTTAGACAGCCTAATGCAGATCATTCACACTGTCACTTGCTACATGGTTATTCATTAGCATTTACATTTACATTTGGATGTGATGAATTAGATAACAAGAACTGGGCAGTTGACTTTGGTGGATTGAAACCGTTGAAGCAGTGGCTAGAAGATCACTTTGATCACAAGACAGCAATTGATAAAAACGATCCACACTTGGACAAGTTTATGGAACTACAAGAACTTGACTTAGCAGAGATTGTTGTAATGGATGGTGTTGGTGCAGAGAAGTTTGCAGAACACGCATTTAACTTTGCAGACAAACTTGTACGTGATATGAGCGATAATCGTTGCTATTGTGTAAGAGCAGAGTGCGCAGAGCACGGAGCAAATAGCGCAATTTATGAAGGATAAAACGTATATACCCGGAGAAACTAAAGCAGAGCGCAAGGCAAGAAAACGCAAAGAAAAAGCGTCTTCTACTAAGCACCAAAATGCCAACGAGGGGTGTCGTCCCCTCGACGAGAGTATAACTCACGTATCGGCGCCAGCGAAACTGCCTATTAATCCGCCGCAGGAAGCTATAGTACCGTCATACACAAACTCACAGCCTAAATACGTAGTCTGTTTAAAGTATGGCACAAAGTACGATGCAAGCTACGTAAACAAGCTGTATGACATGGTTACACGTAATCTAACTATTGATCATGAGTTTGTTTGTTTTACAGAAGATACAAACGGCTTATATCCACACATAAGAACAGAATCGTTACCAGACTTACCTATAAGTGGTTGGTGGTATAAGCCCTACTTTTTTGCCCCCAGTTTACCGTTAACTGGAACAATACTCTTTTTAGATCTAGATATGATAATATTTAGAAATATAGATGAATTATTTACACACGATCCTAACAACTTCTACATTATACGTGACTTTAACAGACATGTTATAAAAAATTATCAGAAATTTAACAGTAGTATTTTTAGACTAAACACTGGACAACATTCTGAAGTATGGACTAACTTTAAAGCAAATGCAGATAGTATTATGCGTCGGTATCACGGGGATCAAGACTGGATTCGTGTTTCTATAACACAAAATTTTAACTTCTGGCCAGACGAATGGATACAAAGTTATAAGTGGGAAATGCGAGATAAAGCAAAACTTAACAGTAGCCCAAAAGGAAAAAGAGACTTTGCGAAAAATGGGTTGCCAACTGTTAAAGCAGAAACCAGTATAGCAGTTTTCCACGGCGATCCTAATCCACACAACTGCAAAGATCAATGGGTGATTGACAATTGGAAATAAAGGTGTTACAATAAGTTATGGACTTAAAATTTACAACATGTGGTGACTATATGAACAGTACACAAAGGCGTATTGGTTTTGCTTGCAAATACATGCATCCTGATCAAACGCAAAAGAAAAAATTACTAGAAGAAATACAACGCCCGCTAAATACACGTAGCACAACAGTACAGTGGCTCAATAGGCAGACACGTGATGTTGCTGAAGAACGCTTGTGGGACATCATGGTCCATAACATTGCGTCCTACAAAAGGTTGATTGAGTATGTGGGATCACTTCCACCTGAACTTCGGATGGTACGATTGGGTTCTGATGTACTTCCTGTTTATACCCAGCCTGATTGGAGTTATTTTTGGCGTAAGCCTGACGTGGTGGCATATGCGGAAAGAGCGTTTGCAGAAGTTGGACAAACGGCAAGAGCCCTCAATGTTCGACTCTCGATGCACCCGGGCCAATTTACAGTCCTTGCTTCAGATAGTGAAGAAATAGTAGAACGTAGTATAGAGGAGTTTGAATATCATGTGGATTGCATCAGGTGGATGGGCTACGGCGTACAATTCCAAGACTTCAAGTGTAACGTACACATCTCAGGCCGCCAAGGTCCAGCCGGCATCAAAGCCGCCCTCAAGCGGTTATCGCCAGAAGCGAGAAACACCATCACAATCGAGAACGACGAGAACAAGTGGGGACTCGACGCAAGTCTTGAACTTGCCGACGAACTCGCCCTCGTACTGGACATACACCACCACTGGTGTCGCGAAGCTGAATATATATTACCAACCGACGATAGATTTGCTCGCGTAATTGACAGCTGGCGTGGTGTGCGTCCTGTGATACATTACAGTTACAGCAGAGACGAATGGTTACCACAAGACTTTACACACGACACTATGCCTGACATGCCAGCACTACTTGAAGCAGGCTACAAGAAAGCAAAACTTCGTGCGCACAGTGACTACTATCCTAACAAGCTAGTTAATGATTGGGCATTAAGCTTCTTAGACTATGCAGATATTATGTGCGAGAGCAAGTGCAAGAATCTTGCAAGTATAAACTTATACAATCAGTATAATCAACGCCACCAAGATTTATTAGAAGCAGTTGCATAAATGTATAAAGTTTATATGCCCAAGACACAAAGTTCTTGGAGCTCAGTAGTCGGTTTTGATATTAGAGCTACAATGTTCGAATCCTGTTTCGAGTTTACCCAAAATATTAGGGAAGCTAATATAATATTACATACTGGATTTTTTGCTGACGAATCTAAAAAATGGCTATTAGAACATCAATTTATACTTTCTGATAAATTACTTATTGATGTATCAGCATGTTATCACATTCAAGAATATCAAAGTGAACAATATCTTTTAGATAGACTTTTTAAAAATTCTGAACAACCGTTAAGCGAAATTCCGGAAAATAGACGACCTAAATTTATATTGTTACATACGTGTCATAACATTTTAGATGACATGCATCCACAGATATGGTATACAGATTTTTTATGGAATCGACAAATAAATTTTTTTGTTACACAACCTAAAGATATTTTTCAAGCTGACAGAAATGAAGAACGCAATGGATGGTGGCCTTCTCATAGAAGAAACGTAGATAAAAACGTATACAAATTATCTAACTTAGATGAAATATGTACAGATGAATATTTAGATGATCAAATAGATAGCACTTCAGACGGTAGTTCTATGAAATCTTACCTAAGTCCAAATCGTACAAACTATTGGTGGCATGCTCAACTTAAAGACTCTGGTGCTCTTATAGAATCTCACCAGCGTGAACACACTGATATAGATGTTAGATACTATTGTCGAAGCCAACTAAGCGAAATATTACAAAGTTATCCAGGACATTTAGGAAGTAGATCAAAGCACAATGTATTATTAGGAGAAGCAATGCCTCCTGACATTGTAACACAAGCAATCGAAGGAACGCTTAGACAGTTTGGCTGGTGGCCAGCAAATAATGCTTATTATAATAGTACTACAGTAAGCATTTATATTGAAACAATTACATATGGCACAGCTATAAAATCTATAACTGAAAAAACATGGGATCCGTTAATCAAAGGACATTTTATCTTACCATTTGGATATCATGGAATGATTAAAGATCTTAAAGATAGATATAACTTTAAATTCCCTGAGTGGATTGATTACTCATACGACAACTACGATAATGATTTAGAGCGTTGGTTTAAATATACCGAAAGTGTTAAAAAATTATTTTCAACAAAAAGTGCAAAAGATTTATTTGAATTAAAAATTAAAGATAAAGATATCTTAATTTATAATAGACAACAATTTTTTAGAAGAAAATATCTAAATACACCATCTAACGCTGTTAAAAAATATTTAGAACTAAACAATTATACTGTATAAATATAATAGGAGGCTACCAATGAGCTATTTGAATCACATGTACGGCAGAAAGCCACTAGTAACTAATCAAAAAGAGTCTAATAAAAATCCAAACAGAGTTACTGGTGGGTTAAAGGCACAAGGTGTTGATCGCTTTACTATGGTAAGTGAGGACGGCAATCAACAAGAGATTCCTACAGTGCAATATGTGCAATCATTGGAAGAGCAGTCAAGAAAGCAGCGAGCCGCTATAACTGTTTTAGAGCGTAAGCTAGCTCGCTGTGAAACTTCAATTGAGCAATTGAAAAGCGTTATTTCGCGTTCTTAGAAAGCTTCAATACTTCAGCTACTAAGTCTGCTTTTTTCTTTCTTTTATCAATGTCAACATTGTAGTTTGCTAATGCAAAATCTTCTAAGCCTTGTTTAGTAAGTTTTGATAAACTTGCTTTTGTTGCTTTAACAGTTTTTACTTCAACTTCTACAATCTTTTCAACTTTTGTTTCTACCTCTTTGACACCGGCCACAGCAGAAATAGTTTTTTCAATAGCTTTTGCTTCGTTTTTAGCTACTTCTACGTTGCTTGTAAAAAGGCTTGTTAACCATTTAAACATTTTTTTTCCTCCTTAAGGAAACAGTATTTACATAAATATTTGCCAGGAGGATACAAATATGGTTAAAACATGGATAAAGAAAAGACTAGAAGAGAGAACAACAATGGATGGCGCAGTATTAATTGGTGCTGGAATTGTGTTTCTTATCTTTAAACCATTAGCAAGTATCGTAGCATACGGTGCTATTGCTTATGGCGCTTGGACAATTTGGAAAGCAGAATAATCAAGATGCAACAAATTGTAACAATCACCTAAAATAGGTTGTTTTTCTGTTGTAATGTGTTTAAATATAGATAATTCCAGGAGAATTATATATGAAATACATTACAGCAGCATTAGCGGCTTTATTCCCGCTTGTACTATCAGCACAAACATATACTAACGAAGTAGCAGCTATCATCAACGATAACTGTGTAGTATGTCATCGTGCGGGCGGCATTGGGCCAATGAGCTTTGAAACATACGAACAAGTACGTCCATGGGCTCCACTGATACAGATGCGTGTAGCAAACAGAGAAATGCCTCCGTATGCTTACGATCATGGTATTGGCATTCAAGACCTACAAGGTGACTGGCGACTTTCACAAGACGATATAGATACTGTAGTTGCTTGGGTCAACACAGGCTCACAGTACGGTGATCCTGACAGAGTAGTGCAATCTCCCACAATGCGTGATCCAGAAGCATGGAACTTTGAAGGAGACTTTGGTGCACCAGATGCAATCATCCCAAGTGTAGCAATAGACATTCCTGCAAATGGCAATGACTTGTGGCACAAGCATAATGTTCCAACAGGATTAAGTGAAGACCGTTGTATTAAAGCGGTACAAGTTAAACCACGTGGCAGTGCAAAATCAGTAGTACATCATGCTAACTCAAGTATTATAACTGAGGGAGGCAGACAAGGTATGCTAACTGAGTATGCTATGGGAAAGTGGGGAGAGATAGTTCCAGAAGGAGTATGCAGAACTATCCCAGCAAACGCAGAAGTAGCATGGGACATACATATGTTTCCAGGTGGACTTGGAGCAATGGCACCAGGATCAGTTATAAAAGACAACGTGGTAGAGATTGGTCTTTGGTTATACACCGAAGAGGAAAGCCAAGAATTGAAATACAAACAAGACTTGAGTTTATATCGCCTAGGAGACCAGGACGATATTACTATCCCACCACA
>Ga0222717_10003139_pt1 | contig 12546 bp, 2 predicted proteins | sample C33_18DmetaG_FD_165053 | JGI IMG/M metagenome (GOLD analysis project Ga0222717, IMG submission 165053) | Estuarine water microbial communities from San Francisco Bay, California, United States - C33_18D | ecosystem: Environmental > Aquatic > Marine > Unclassified | place: USA: California...
GCAGGTGTTGGTCGAGTACAACTAGCACAACAAAAAGGTCAGCAGGGAATTAGATCAGCAATGGGTCAAGAGATGACTGCATTGGATAGGGCAGCAGCAGCAGAGGAGTCAAGGCTTCGTGACGTTGGTGTTCAGTTAGATTTAGGTGAGGTTGCAGGAGCACAAATGGCAGCATCAGATGCTAGTCAGGCAGCAGCAGCAGCACAGACACAAGGGTTTCAGCAGTTAGCATCGTTTGGAGCACAGGCATTAGAGGCAGCACCATTGTATGCAAAAAGTCCTGCAGCGAGAGCACAAGCAAAAGCACAGAGGCAAGCAGTAAGAGCTGATAAAGCCAACTATATGAAAGGTGCAGGAAAAGGTAAAGGCTTCTTAGGAGTAGGGACAGGATATAATAAGGCTACTGCACCAACTATAACAGGATTAACACCTTCTAGTAATCCTGCAAGTTTTTTACCATTTGATATTGAAACTACAAATGTAAATAGAAAAGAATTAGCATTAGCTAATCTTCAAAAAAATCAGTTTTCTGCTTTTGATGCTAATATGATAAATAGAATAAACAAAGCACGCTTTAGTACAGATGATGAAGAAATTGGTCAAGAATTTAATATGCAAGATATTTCAATGATGACACCTCAAGAATTACAAACTTACTTGAGAGGTCTAACTCCTGGTCAAATGAATATCATAAATCAAGGCATAGGATTATATTAAAATTAAAAAGTAAATGGCAACATATTATAAGTACGCAGAAAGGGATGCAAGCAGTCAGGTAAACTGGGCTGAGATTACCTCTAACATGGTAAACTCTCTAAAAGAGGTTGAGGCTATTAGAGAGTCTAAGAGACAAGCTATTGATGATGCGACTGCAGAGTTAAGCACAACCCTTTCAGAAGCTCCACAAGGTGAGCACAGTGGCTTAAATGAGTTTGCTATGACCTATGCAAACAATGCTCAACAGATGCGTTTAATGCAGGATCAATTATTAAAGTCAGGTCAGCTAAAACTAAAGGACTATAACATTGGTCGTGCTAACCTTACCGAAGGAACTACACAACTTTTTAATTTAGGAAAAAAATATCAAGCCGTTTACAAAGAAAAAATGGATAGGTTTAATAATGGAGAGTCTGGTATGCAAGAGCAATTCCAAATGGCAGAGCTTGAAGCCTTTGCAAACTTTTCTAACCACGAGGCTTACATCAACCCTACAAATGGTCAGGTAAGTGTGGGTAAATTAATAAGTGAAGCTAGAGATGGAAAGACTGTTCGAACTATGGATAGAACTCCTGGTAGTTTTATTACTGTTCAAGAACTTAATTTTTCTGTTTCACAAAAAGTAGATAAGTATAAGCTCGATGGTTTAGATGCAGACGTAGATAGGTTGGCTAAAAAATACGTAAAAACATTTGGACCATATAAATCTCTCGATGACGTTAGGGAGTTACCTGATTTTGAAAGAATAAAGCAGGACATGATAAATGTACAGATGGCTTCAGGAAATCAGAATATTGGGAGTATGTTGTCTGATTACGTTAAGATTGCACCTAACAAAAAAGCATATGGATACACAAGAGACCCTAACAAGCAAGACGAAAATACCATACTATTAGTTGCTGACCCTAATCAACCAGGCTCAGGTAAGCTTGTACCAGACTTTAGTAGTGAGATTGGAAAGAAACAATATAAAGAAGCAGAAGGTTTTATTGGTAGAGAGATTGAAAAACAACTAAGTCGTACAGAAACTAAAAAAGAGCCTACGCCACCAAGAGAATCAAGAATACTTGCAAGAAACAAAGAAAAGGCACAATCAAATTCAGTTGAGCTATGGAATAGTATGTATGGTGATAATCTAACCAAACCAGAAATAAAACGAAAAGCAAAATCTCTTTTATCTGACCCTTATCTTAGAGACGTTGTAGGTTTGAGATATATCGACATTAAGGATGATGGTGAAGGTAATGTAACACTAGAGGTTAAGTATAAAGACGAAACCCTTAATAGAACAGGTGAAAATGCTTTAATTATAGGAAAGAAAGGAACTCCAATTACTGCTGATAGTTGGTCTTTAGTTGGTACTGAAATTCATCAGCAAACAGACCCTAAGAAAAGAATGATAGGTGCAAGCGAAGATGTAGATGGATATTCTCCAGGTAGTTCGTTAAACCAAAGAGATGAAAAGAAAGAGCCTGCAGTTTTAGATCCTGTGTTATCTAGAAATACTTATCTAAATACTATTAAAGGTAAAGATAAAGAAGGTAATGAGTATTCATTAAAAGATTTTAATAATACAGAGGAGATTTTTCTTCAAGCATTTGAAGATGTGTTTAATGAGTTCGGATTAACTATACAACAAGCTGATGTTACAGGTGATGTAATAAAAATACTTGGTCAAGATGGTAAAGAAATAACTAGAATTTCTACCCAATATAAAGGCTCTGGTCAAAAATTTATTAACTTCCTTAAAGGGTATCTTAAAAATGTAGATGGTGGAATTCTTAAAGAGTTATTATCTCAAGGTGTAATACCAAAGATAGCTAGAGGTAAAACAAAACCAAAGGCAGATGAACCTGATGATGGTAAACCAGACACAACTCTAAATCAAACAGAAGAAGATTGTCCAGGGACTTGGGATGATATAATGAAAACATGTGGGTAAATAATAAAATATGACTGATAGAAAATTTAAAGCACCTGATGGTAAAGTGTATGACGAATCGTTTCTTATAGAAAGATATGGTCAAGAAAAGTTTGATGCTTTTGTATCTGATAATAGTTTAGAAGAAATATCTACAGTAGAAGAATCTGTTTTAGATGAAGATGAGTTTACTGCACCTGATGGTAAAAAATATACTGAGTCATTTTTAGTAGAAAGATATGGTCAAGAAAAGTTTGATTTATTCGTTGAAGAGGGTTCTTTAAAAAAAAAAGATGTTATCGATTCAGACTCTTCGGTTGGCATTTCAGAATTTCAAGGCTTTGATTCCATACCTAAACCTGCACCAAAAACTATTGATGAGCTAGGAATGTATCCTACTCAGGAGGAAGCAGATGCTGCTTTTCAGTTAAAGGCAGATGAATTTAAAAAAATAAGAGAAGCAAATGAACAAAGAGAGGCAGAACGAAAGGCTCGATTTGACATAACCGATGAGGAAGCTTTATCTCAATTAAAGCAAAAAGAACTTAAAGATCAAGAACAAGTTATTGAAAGTCAGAAAAAAGAATCTGACATTGTAAGAAATTCACAAGAGTTTCAAGACAATCTTTCTACAATAGATGCAGAGCTTACCTTTAAAGAGCAAAATGAAGTATCTGCATTATTAAATAAAAAGTTTGGAAAGTACGGTTTTATTGCCACACCTGCAGGTCAATATGGAAGAGATGTGGTGGTTGTTAGAACTTTAGATGGAAACGACAGGATAGTTGTAGAGGTAGATAATTTTACCTTTGATGGTACTGGCGAACCAACATCTAAAGCATTAAAAGATTTTATAAATAGTAATGCAAGAAGCGTTGATGACCGAACTAATGTTCAGACTGAAGAAGATTTAGCTATAGAAGATGAATTAAATAAAGCCACAAGAGCAAGGCAAATAAGACCTGTGGCTATGGTTAATTCTAATGGTACAGAATCTACCGTAAAATTCATGTCATATGAAGAAGATGGTAAGTACTATGTAGCACCAACGTTATTTCCAAAAGACCCAGACAATCCAACCTCAAGACCTAGTGATTGGTATGAATTAAATATGGAGGATTCTATATTTTTAGCAAAGCAAAGAGGAGAAGTTTTTGAGTTTGATACTGAGGAACAATCACAAAATTTTGCAGAAGGAAGTTGGAAAAATGTTAGCACTGCTGATATTGAAGCAGATAAGTTTTATGCTGAAAGAGGTTTAGATTATATGACTAGCCGAAAAGCATATGATGATTACCAAGATTTAAGTGAAGAGATTGATTTTATAGAAGGAACTATTACAGGTGAGCTTTATGATAAGAGGTATGAAGAAGGTTTAACCAAAGAAGAAAAAGAACAGTTCGGAGATCTATATGTAAATGGAAGGGTAAGGCTTGATGCTGAGGAATACCTAAAAGAACTAGAATCTAAAAGAGATAAGCTTTCAGAGTTTGTTATGCAAGATGAAAGCCAAATAAGAGCTAGAGAAGACTTTGATGAATATTTAATAGATAGAGTTCAGAAGACTGCTACTGTAGCTGCAGAATCAAACCGAGATGCAAGGGTTGCAGAGTTTGTATTAAACAAAGAAATAGAACAAAATCTTGGTGTAAGTATAGAGGAGCTACTAAACTTTGTTCCACAAAATGAAGCACAATCAAGATTAAAAGATAAATACACGAAAGACCTGGTTACCGTAAATGTTGCAAAAGAACAAGCTGCAGCAAAGTATGAAGTGGCAAATACTTTTTATAGTAAGAAAGTAAATAAGTCTCTTCAAGGAGACTATGTGGATAATCTAGAAGGATTTAATACTGCAGTAGATAATGGATATAAAAGAGGTCAGGCAATGGAGGTTATTCTTGCTATGGCTTTAGGTATTGAAGACTTAGGTGTTTTAAATGCCACAAATAGCAAAGAAGAAAACGCAAAGCTTATATCAAAGTATTTAGGATCACAATCACCTAATCTTAGTCGTGTAAGTGCTAGGTTTGCAGCAGCAAATACAGGTGAAGAAATTGCTGATGTAATTCTTGACAACCCTTTAGAATGGATGTTCACATTAGCAGGAGAATCACTAAGTCAGCTTTTACCTTATGGTGTAAAGTTAATACCCACGTTTGCAGGAGTTGGTGCAGGTACTGGTGCAGCAATAGGTAGTGTAGCTCCAGGAGCAGGGACTTTGGCAGGAGGATTATCAGGTTTAGGGTATGGTGCTAGAACAGGTTTTGCTTTAACAAGCTTTGCAATGGAGTATACCAACTCTGTATTAGATGGATTAGAAAAAAATAATTATAACTACCTAGACCCTCAGCAGGTAGAGAAAGGATTAGAAGACCAAAGGGTGTGGGATTATGCGAATGATGTTGGTGTAAAAAGAGGTGCTATTATAGGCTTAGTAGATTTCCTTTCTTCAGGTTTAGCAGGTAGAGTATTTAAACCTGCTTCAAAGCTTTCATCAAGAGGTGCAAAACTTGGATTGTTTGCTGCAGAACGTGCAATATATGACCCTGCTGCTGAAGGGTTTGGAGAGTATTTAGCTCAAGTTGGTTCAGGTCAAGAAGTAGACTTTAAAGAAATTTTAGCAGAGATGGGTGGTGCAGGAGGAAATAATGTTTCTATGGCAAGCTTCAATGTAATGATGGATGCTAGAAGAAACACTAATTTAAAACTAGCAGACTTTTTAGCAAATGATTTAGAGGGAATGGTTAATGACGTTGCTAGTGATAGTCGTGTTTCTAATTGGGCAAACAACATGTTAAAGCTTGGTAAGATTAATGATGACCAGGCACAAAGAATACAAGAAAATGTAGGCATCAGAAGACAGATAAACGAACTGCTAAATGTAAGTAAGGCTGCAGTTTTATCATCACCAAGAACTAAAAAAGCAAGAGCAAGGTTAGCTGAGTTGATAGATGCAAGGAATCAACTTACTCAGTCAACCAATACAAAAGAAATATTTAGAAAAAAAATTAGTGATATTAATGCTGAGATTGCTGAGATTGCTGAAACAAACAAAATACCTGAACAACAATCAATAGATGCTGATGGTAAAGTTGTTGGCACTGGTGTTAACCTTAATAATATATTAGGTAAAACTGAAAGAAAGAAAGCTGCAAAGTATGTTTGGGGTGGAAAGATGTTGACAAAAGAAAAGTTCTTAAAAAAATTAGATAACCTAACTAGTAAACGATTTAGAAGAATGGGTAGTACCACAGTAGTTGGTGATCCTGAAGTCGCTGCTATACTAAAATCAAAAATAAATGCCATTCAAAAGCCAAGCACAGAGAAGGTGGATGTATCTCAACAAGCCAGAGATGGCGAAACGTTGGGAGAAGGAGACACCCAAATCGACACTACTACCGAAGAGGTTACGCAAGTCGAAAATGAGACGCAAACGCAAGAAGCGATAACAATAGGACCTACGCCTGTTGAAGTAAGCGAAACTATAGAAGAAACATTTACTCCTGAAGCAGTAGTAGAAAATGTTGTTGTTGAAGAAACTCAAGAGCCTACAGGTGTACAGATTGTAACTAAACCAGATAATACATTTGCAGTTGTTGAAAACGATGTTGTTGTTGAAGATAACATTGAGACTAAAGAGTCAGCATTAGATGTCGCAAATAAAACTGCTCCAGTTGTTAGTGTTACTCCTGCTCCTGAAGCTGAGGTTGAATTAGCTCCTTCTCTTCTAAAACCATTAAAGAAACATAAAACTGCATATGAAAATAATACCTTAGAAGAAACAGATAGACGAGGGATAATTGCGTATGCATTAGATAAAAAATCAAAAGGAAAAAGATTAACTAGCTTTGAGAATACTATTTTAAATACATCTAACCAGGAGACTGTAAGTGATATACAGATATTAATTGAAGATATTGATATTCGTGCAAGACAACGTCAGGACTTTGATCAAGAGGTTGCAGACCTTGAGGCGTTTGTAAATCAAACTAATCCACAGTTTCAATTATCAACAGATTCTACTAATGAAGAAAAAAAGCAAGCTCTTGAAGAAGAGGCTAGTAGATTAATGGATGATATGGATGGTCAAGAAATTTCTGCAGATGAAAGTGTGTTTGTTCCAGACCCTAAAGAAGAGAGACCATCAATCCCTGTAACATTTACAGAGAACACTAGCCTTTTATCTAAGATAAAGAAATTTAAGCTAAAAGACTTATACAACAAATCTATTAACTTGTTAATGGCAGATAAGTTAAAAGTTGAACTTCAAGACCCTAGTAAACCACACAACATTGATACAAATCCATATATAAAAATGGGTGGAAACTTTTTCCCTTTAATGGAAGGTTTATTTGGCAAAGTTGCATGGGCTTCAATTACAGATGCAGCAGCAACTAAAATTATAAAAGGAGCTATGAATGGAGATCTATCTGTTGTTTATAATATGGGTAGTGGAGGGATTGATTCTAATATTGCTATGGCAACAGAGTTAAATAATTTAATTCCAGAAAAAGATAAAGCAGAGGTTTTTAAATTAATACAAGGTCATATATTTAAATCAAAAAATGAAAATATAACCAAAAAAGTAAAAAATATTTTTATTGAATCTGATAATTTAATAGAAATATTTGAAGCACTTCAAAAAGATTTTGATGTAAAAGCAAGAGCAGCAGTAATGCGAGAGATTGTTCCTGAAAACCTAGAGATAGAAGCAGGCACACCTTTAAATAAAAAAATGAAATCTTTAGGTATCTCACTAGAAGTATTAAGAGAAAACAATACAGAACAGTTTGTTAACAAACTACCTATAGGTGCATTAACAATGGTTGTTGAGGTCACAAATAAAGATGGGGTTAAAGTAAGTGATTTAAAGAATCAGTTAGATAAAAAGCTAAAAAATAAAGAGATATCTAAAAAAGATTACGATAAAGGTATTAAAGAAATTATAGCCTCTGCTAAAATGTCTCAGGACCAACAAAAAAAGGAAGGGATGCAGACGCACCCAAATTATCCTGAATACATAAGAGGTAGAGTAATTGCAGTAATGGAAGAGACTACACCTTTTTACAATGTAATTGAAAAGTATTCATCTCAAATAGAAGAAAGACAAGCAGGTGTAGAAAGAAAAAAATCAGGTAATGTTAAAAAAGATGCAACACCTACGGAACAAAAAATATATGAAGAAATTAACAAAGCCAAGGCATTAGAGAAGAAAACAAAACTTAGTAAAGAAGAAAATAAAAAGAAGTTTAAAGATATTCATAGTGTAATTAGAAATCTATTATCTAATAAACTTCCTAAATTAAAAGGTAAACTTAAAGAAGATACAAGAGTTTTATTTAAAGAAATACTTGATAGTAATAGTTCTGCTAGAATAAAAACATTACTAAATAAAGCTGAGATTCCTTTTGCTGATATGGTAAGATATACATATGCTCAAGCTCTTGCTGCAGCAGGTACATCAGCATCTACAACAGGTACTACTTCTTATATGGTAAAGGAGAATTTGAAATCAAAGTATGACAACTTTGTTTCTTTATTAAGTAGGTCATTTCCAAACGTAGAGATTATTACTAATCAAAGTGAGTTCGACTCTTTACTAGACCAACCAGATGTGGTAGCTCTTACAACAAAGCAACAAAGAACAGGTAATAAAATTTATGGTGCAGTATACCAAGGGAAACTGTACTTAAACCCTTCTTCTGCAAATTTTAATACACCTATACATGAGTTTGGTCATATATGGAATAACATTGCTAAACAACAAAGACCAGAACTATATAATAAAGGCTTAGAGCTTATTGAGTCTGACAACACATATGTAAAGCAGATTGAGAATAGTGCTGAGTATCAGAGGGTGATAAAGCAAATGAAGAAAGAAGGAAGGACTGAACAAGAGATTCGTGAGTTTATCCTTGAAGAAGCATTGGCTACTGCTATTGGAGACAAGGGTGAATCATTTGCTAATGCTGCAGTAAAAGCTGATTTTAAGAATTGGTTAAAGAAACTATATCGATTTGTAAAATCAATGGTAGGTTTGTCTCAGTATACTGATGAGCAAATACAAGACATAACACTTGACGAATTTTTGCAGGGAGTTGTAGTTGATTTACTATCAGGAGAGCAAGTCTTTAAGGATGCTCAAGTCAAGGAGTTTCCTGGTCAGCTTCAGTTGATGACAGGAATAAGTCTTGATGAAACATCTATGACCACTATTATATCTGCAGGTAGAGAGCAAGGATTCTCTGATGCAGTTATAAAAGAAGTATTAAAAGGAAGAGGTTTTAAAGCTACTGAAATAAACAAAGCTATGGTTGTAAACCTAGATAATACATTGTTTGATGATGTAGTTGTTCCAGTTGAGTTCGGTAATATGGAAGGTGGTATGGAAGAGGGTAAAGCTTTGTTTGATAAGATAAGAAAGAAATTAAAGTCTTATGCTCAACCAAGAACTACTAGAAGAACACGTAGAGAAACTGACGAAGAAAAACAACAGAGAGTAACAATGCTTAGGTCTGCAAACCCTACATTGTTTGCAATGACAGACGAGGAAATAACTAGACGTTACCCAAGAATAGGCGTAACTGAAACTATAACTGTACCTCCTAAAACCAAATCAGAAATTAGAGCAAAAGCTTTGGAGCTATTAAAAGCAGAAGCTTCGTTCCAGGCACAACCTGAAACAACTCAAAGACAACTTATAATAGCCTTAGACAAGACTATAGGTACTCGTGCTAACAAATTAGTGTCTCAAGAGATAAAATCTCTTAAACAAAGGATAAAGGATTATCAACAAGGGATTAAGGATATACAAGAAGCTAAACGTGTTCTTAGAAACTATATACGAAAAGCTTTACCTAAATCTAATCTATATACCCAAGGGAGTATCACTAAGATTGTTTCACGTATTGCGAAAGCTACTCCTAAAACTATTCTTAGTGATGTAGAGTATGTAAACAAACAGGTAGATGCTCAACGAGAAATAATGAAAAGGTCTGTCATTAAGAAAATGGCAAAGCTTGTTTCTGAAAAAAGTAAAAAAAGAATAACAGAGGCAAACAAAGCCAAAAGTAAAGGTATAGCAGCAGAAGCTCAGTCATTCTTTCAGGAAGCAAATAACATATTAAAACTTGTTCTGAATAATGACACTGATGGCATGTTAAGGATTTTAGAAGAACTTAGTGTAAATGAAGATGTAATTACTCAAGCCATAATAAAAGAGATTAATGGTGAAAAGCTAACTGCTGATGAACAAAGACTTATAAATCTATCTTATGCTTTTGATAATTTCTCTGACCTTGGAAACATGACCTTAGAGGAAACTACTGAACTATACAATGCATTCAAAGATTTAAATGCAGAAGGGATAAGAAGATTTAAAGGCAGAAGAGCAGCTCGTGCAGAGCAAATTGCTGAAATGAATAAGCAGGCTGAGGTTGAAATAAAAGAAGGTTTCCCAGAAGTAATAGATCAAGATGGTAACCCAAAAAACACAAACCAACTCGCACAAGACCGAGTTAGAATAGAAAAACTGTATGCTGAAAAGAAATACTTGAAATGGGCACGAGAATACATAAACCACTATAGGTTTGGTTCATTTGCTGAGCTGATAAGAGGATTTAAAAATAACCTCAAACACTTAGGAACACTGTCTAATAAGCTTGATAAAGCAGGTAGTTTTTTTACAGATAATGTATACCGAAGATTAAACTTGGCTGACGAAGCCAACATGAAAAGTTATTTCAGAACAATGAATAAGCTAGATGATATAGCTAACAGTGTAGGTGGTATAACAAAAGGCTTTAGAGAGATTCGTAATAAAATTTATGAGTCTGGAACAATGAATATAAAAACAAGAGAGGCACTAGATGATGGAACATTAGGTCCACCCTACATGACCACATTAAGTCGAGATAAACTTTTAAGAATTTATGCGTTGCATAAAAATGATACTCAAAGAGAAAAACTTGAGAGACAAGGCTTTGGTAGAGCAACGATGAATGACATTGAAGCTTTCTTAGGTAAGGATGTGACTGAGTTTGCAGATAAAATAGTTTACTTCCTAAGTAATGAGTATTATAATGAAACTAATGATGTGTATCGTGCTGCCAATGATGTAAATCTTAATTACGTACAAAATTATTTTCCAACTCAAACAGTTTCTACAAGCAAAAAGATGACTTCATTGCTTGCTGATGGAGATTTTAATGCAATATTTAATGCAGAAAGTGCACCTGCACTTAAACGTAGGTCAGATAATAAAGGAAATGTAAATATCGATTTAGATTTTTCAGCTACATTAATTGACCATGTTAAAGCAATGGAAAGATACAAGGCATATGCTATTCCAACAAAAATGCTTCAAGGTGTCTTTAGTGACCCATATGTTAGGTCACTTTTAGAATCTTTAAAAGTGCAGAAAGTCATGAGACAAGCAGTTAACTACGCTATAAACCCTGACTCATATGTACATAACTCTGCACCAATGAGGTTTATTACATCTCTTCAAAGTAAATATACTTCTTTTGCTTTAGCTTTAAAGTTTATGCAGATACCTAAACAAATGTCTTCGTTTGTGAATGCATTTGAAAACTATAGTTTTAGGAAAGAAGGACAAACACCTGGTCTTGATTTAGTAATGTTTATGGTTGATGCTTCTATGTTGTATGCAAATTTACTAGCAGAAGTCGCAGTGATTGGAGCAGAAAAAGTATCAGGTAAACATATTGGTTTAAAAAGCAGACCACTAACAGAAGCTATGGGTATGTCTGGTTCATTAAGAAAAAGGATCGAACTTGGTGTGCAAGGAGATTTAGTAGGACTTGAGGCAGGTCAACCAACATTTAAAAATATAGAAAGTAACCAGGCATTATGGGCAAAGCTTGGTAGAGGTGGTCGTAGACTTGCTGCTTCTCCAACTGTTATTGGAGATATTGCAGGTGTAATGGGTTATATGATTAACTATAGACGTAATATTAAAAACGGAATGAGCAAAGCCAAAGCTTTGGAAGAGTTTAATGATTATAATGCCACTCAGCAATCAAGGAGAGCTACGGAAAAAATTCCTTTACAGATGAATGCAAACGCAATCACCAGGAGTTTATTAATGTTTGGTAGTACATTGTTTTTACAAATGAATAAGGTAATGTCGTCTGGCACAAACATAATGAGGGGGATGAAAGATGTTGGTGATGCAATGATAAAAGGAGACATTAAAAAAGCAAAAGAGGGAGCAAAGAATATTAAGATAAAAGATATTCGTGGACTATATTTAAATCTTGCCGTTGCTAATGTTATGTTTACTTTAATGGCTAATATGTTTAAAATAACAAGTGATGACCCAGAAGATAGAGAGGAAGCATTACAAAGAATGACAGACGCTATGTTTGGATTAAACTTATTATATGCAATTCCTTTCTTTGAATTTGCAGAGCAAGCAGTTATAGATTCTAGAGGTGGAAGAAGAAAAGTAAATGCAGGTGTCAACCCATTAGGATCAATATATTCTAGAATAAACAATGAAATAAAGTATGAAGATTCAAATGCCGTATATGCAATTTCAAAGAACTTATTAGAGTTAGGAGTAGGTGTTCAGTTTGACCCAATGATAGGATTAGCTGAAACTTTTACAGGAGGATTTGATGAAGAAACAATGTATGATTTGCTAGGAGTTAGTTACTCATACAGACCAGGGACTAAAAAGAAAAAATCAAATACAAGTTCTTCTAATAAGAGTAACTCAGGTGGAATTGAGATGACTATGGATGGTGAATCATTAAGTGGTAAACGTGGTAAGAGTAGTGGTGGAGGAATCAATATGACTATGGATTAAAAAGAAAAGAGTCTCTTTAAAGAGACTCCTTTCGGCTATTAATCAAAGTCTAGATTATGAGAGTAATCCACAC
>Ga0222717_10003143_pt1 | contig 12533 bp, 13 predicted proteins | sample C33_18DmetaG_FD_165053 | JGI IMG/M metagenome (GOLD analysis project Ga0222717, IMG submission 165053) | Estuarine water microbial communities from San Francisco Bay, California, United States - C33_18D | ecosystem: Environmental > Aquatic > Marine > Unclassified | place: USA: California...
GTCATCATTTTTACTAGCTTATCTAGATTCTTATTTGTCTGAGCAGTAGCTTTATTATTAGCTTTTAATTCAGCTACTACATCACTTAATGTTTTCTCTACAGCCATTACATTTGCTCTCTTCTTAGCTCTTCTTCTTTTAAATAGTCTACTAGTAATGAAAGATAAACTTCCCGTTCCCAAGGCATCATTTCGTCTATCTCACTCAAACTATATTTATGATGTTGCATTAAAGAAAAACTAGTTTGATAATGAGTGGCTAAATCATTGTGAGATAGACACACTAAAAAAAACTTTGCATTCCTTGTAGCGTAATTTCGTTGTCTTTTTTACAGCTTGTACATTTAAAATTTACTTGGTGAGATAAGGTAGGCATCGCTTCTACAAATTTTTGTATTTTTTCAAACTGATGTCTATTCATTGATTCAATAAAGTCTTGAATCTCTTTATTTGATTCATCTTTTAAATCTATTCTCTCTTCTTCTGTATGTACAGCTGCAATACTAGCTCTTAAAATAGCAAAGGCTTGCTCTGTTTCTGATCCTTGCAAATCTAGTTGGGATAGATTAGTAAAAGATGGCCATCTCATCTCTACATTAATATTATTACCAATGTCTATCATGGTATCTGTGTCTGGTACATCTACTTCAATAGTATCAATATCAACAGTTATTTCATTTTGCTCTTCACAATGCTGACAATCCACTCCTAAATTAGCAGTTTCACCTACTGATTTAGCTCTTAGTTTAGTGAACATATATTCTACATCAAATGTAGTAAGACTTTCTCTCTTTACTCCATTTTCTACACAAGCATCTAATGTGTCTACAATAGAGTTTAACATCTGTTTGTTATCATTTGATTCCATAGCAATCATTAAAACTTTCTCTTCTTTAACAAGAAACGGTCTAAACCTTACCGTTTCATTTGTTGAAGGAATAGTCATATCATACTTAGGGGTACTATTAATCTTAGGTAGTGCCATAATTATTCATCCTTATACTTTCTCCCAGTTTCTATACGAAAGCTGGATATTGAGTTGAACTAAACCGTCCAACTCGTTACTTAATTCAATTGCATTCATTGTTGTTGGAAATGCATCCAATAGTTTGCATTCATAGACGATAGAATCTCTAGTACGAATATCTAGATCAATATTAATCCCAAATATTTTATCAATAGGAAAGTCAAATGCCATACCCTTCCTTAGCTGAGCGATTCTAACATCTCTACAGTATGTTGAAGGATATGCTATTTCAAAACTGTCTTGACTTATAACTTTATCTTGCCACTCTTCAAAGTAGTTCTTAATCATATAGTCATTCATTACATGAAATGTCATACTCACATCATCTGAAGCAAAGCCGTTCGGCATCTTACGACCTTTGACACCTATTAGTCTTTCCTGTGTCATAATCTGACGACCTGGCATATTAACATTTGTACAGAGTATGTTTAGATCTCTTGTATCATATCTACCTAAAGAAGGAAGAGTTACCATAAATTGATTAGCAGAAGCAAAACCTCTACTTTTAGAAGCCACTGATTTTAACTGGTCGATGTTCATCTAAGCATCCTTCTTGAATCTGCATACACTTTATTACCGCTTTGTTTCTGCCAGTCAGCAAGAGGAAGAAATGTAGCAATCTCCCATTCAGGGGCTGGGACTACAGCAAATCTACTCCTTACATGATCAGTAAGATAATGTTTAAAGCATGGGGCAAAATATTTAGTACGAGCAGACTTTTTTAAATAGTTATAGTTAACAGCAAAGCGAGTCTTTTCATCATAGTATTTGTTATTAGTGTTGTCTAGTAATACATCTAGAAACTTAGCTCTTAAGATAGGAGGTAGGTAATGTAGATTAAGTCCATAGAACCCTCCTTCTGCTTTATCAACTATAATAGTTAAAGGAAAAGAGTCATAGTATGGTAGTTTGTCTTTTGTTTTTGGGTTGTAAAAGAACATTGCCATAGCACCTGGTTGAAAGGTACTCTTTAACTCAATAGGTTCTTCTTTCATAATAGTATTACGATTGACACGACGAAGGGACTGCGCTTTCTTACGAAACCAGTCTCTCGATTCTGCTGTACGAGGTGTGATTCCTTTACGGAATGCTTCCATCTCTAAGGTTTGAAATAAATTACTCATACCTGTATTTATGTCTTTTTTCTCACTCTTTTCTTACGAAAGGGTTTTAAAGGTTTGAGGGTTTTTAATCCTCCTTTTTTACTTTGTTTAGGCATGATACCCATTTCTGTAAGAGTCTTTTCTGTCCATATCTGAAACTCCCATCCACGGTCTTTTGCATATTCATTAGCAGCTTCCCACTTGTTCATATTTTTAACATAAGTCATAGCTTCGTTTATATAACGTTTTGTCTTGTCAGGTCGCTTAGGAGGTTTTGTTTCTTTATCTGGCTTAACTTCAACTAGTATAGTTCTACCGTCTTTATAGCTAATTTTTAAGTCCATAAAGTAACGATGCATGCGCTTATCTACATCCCAGAAGTATGGAATAACTACTTCTTCAGAAGACCAGTTCTTAATATTAGGGTTGTTATCACACCAAACAAAGCAATGCCGCTCCCACATAGAGCGGTAAACCACCTTATCTGCATCGCCTTTATACTTACTACGATGTTTTACGAGATACTTTCCGGAATAAGCCATATAAATACTTTCAACATATAACCTATTTATTGGACTCTTAGATGGCACTTATATTCCCTGATGACATTAAAAACGATGTAAAGTATGAAGCTAAAGTAAAGTTTACTTCTCGTCGTGTAAAAACCTTTGACATAGGTTTCTTATTCGAAGCAGCTAAAGATAAGGTATCTGGGGGCAGTCCTAATTCAGAATTATCTGAAGAAGAGATTGCAGAGCAAGATCTTATAAACACTTTAGCGGATGCTAAAAACGGATTTGGAGGTACTGATAAAAACCTAGAAACTTTAAAGGGTACTAAACAACTTTTAGAGCCATATAATGCTTCAATTGATAGAACCTGTACATTGTATTTACCTCAAGCAGTTCAAATTACAGACAATGCTTTATATGATAATGTAGATTTAGGTATTCTAGGAGCAGGAGCAGAGGCTGGTTTTGCTCAAGGTCAGAATGTAGGAGAAGCTGCAGTAGGAGCTATAAAAGGATCGATAAAATCTATTGTAGATACTGCTCTTGGCAATAAAGATTTTAGCTCTGAAGTTGGTAGATTAGCAGTTAGTAGAGCTTCAAATCTATTACCTAATCAACAATTGAGAGGTGCTGTGAGAGCTGGTACAAGAGCTGTTGTTAATCCTAATACTAGAGCGTTGTTTAAACAAGTCCCGTTGCGAGAGTTTGCTTTTACCTTTAAAATGATACCGGTTTCTAAAAAAGAAACAGAAAATATTAAACAGATTATAGAATTTTTTAGATCTGAATTATACCCATCTCTTATTGAAGTTGAAGGGTTAGCTGCAGGGTACGAGTTTCCCAATGTGTTTGACATAAAAATGTACTACAAGAACGAAAAGAATAGACTAGCTACTAAAATACTACCTGCTTATATTCGTAGTTTTTCTGCTACATATAACTCATCCAGTATGGCATATCTTGAAGGTGGCGACTTTAATGAAGTAGATATATCAATGTCATTTATTGAGTCTAGTGCTTTACATAAACAACTAGTTAAGGAAGGATTCTAATTATGTATTTTAAAAATCTTCCTAGAGTATCTTACAGGTTTGGTGACAATGAATCACCTTCTTTATTTAATAATATTACAGCATATGTAGATATTATAGACCAAGTAAAGCAAGAGGTGTCTTTTTACGAGAAGTATACTATACTTGATGGAGACAGACCTGATATTGTATCTCAGAAACTGTATGGTACTCCTGACTATCACTGGACTTTTTTCTTTATGAATGATGGATTAAGAGAATCTGGTTGGCCTATGCCAGAAAGAGAACTTAGAGAGTTAGTAAAGAAAAGATATCCTAACAGAACTGCAGTTACTCAGAGTAACATAGCTTCGTTTTTCTTACCTGGAGTAAGCGTAGTTGGAAAAACATCTGGCACAACAGGTAAAATTGTTGAGCGTAATTTAGACTTAGGTCAACTTGTAATTTCATCTGATACTGTAGATGCTAATGGAAATAAAGATAACTTTGGAGCATCAGAGCAAATTGCAGCTGGGGACACATTAGAAGACCAGGCTGCAAATATTGCTATTACTATTAGTGAATCTACTCAATATAACTCTGTTCTTTATTATAAAAATTCTAGCGGAGATATTGTAGATATTAACCCATTTAATCAATCAACATCAGGATTAACTCCTGTTACTATTATGGAAGACCATATTAACTTTAATGATAAGCTTAAAAATATTATAGTTATAAAACCCTCTAGAATAAATGCTGTTATTAATGAATACTTTAAATTAATGAGAGAATAGCATGTCTAATAACCAAAGTCAATACATTTTAGATAAGGTTGAACTTACAGCTGATAGATTGTCTAACGGCGAGGTTACAATATATGATTTATCTGGCTCTGTTGCAGAATTAAATATCTTTGAAAATATAGAATTACCTTACTTAACTGGAACAATAGCTATAGTTGACGATGTCGGGTTTAGAAGTTTTATAGGGATTAAGGGCAGTGAAAAATTATTAATAACTTTAAGAGCTAGTAAAGCCGCTCCTGTAATTAATAAAGAGTTTATGGTAACTGGACTGGCTACTAATATTTCCGTTAATGAGAGAACAGATGTTCATATTCTTACATTAATAGAATCACATGCTTATTTGAGCTCTGTTACTAAGATTAGTGAATCATTTACTGGAGAACCTGAACAGATTATTAAAAACATTTTAAAGTCTCATTTATCTAAAGACACAGTTTTTTATGCTATGAAAGCAGCTCAAAGTAGAATGAGAGTTAACATACCTTATTGGAATCCTCTTGCAGCAGTTGATTGGATAAGAGATAGAATGTCTGCAGCAAATGGAAGTCCCTTTTTTACCTATGCAGCATTACGAGACAATTTTGTACATATAGAAGATTTAGATTCCTTAATGTCTTTTGACGCTTGGAATTCAGAGCACACATATACCTACTCCCAAGATGGTCATAGCTTACAAAGTGTAAATGATCCGGAAATGCTTTTATTTCATGTTAAGAATTACTCTGCTACTCAAATAGAAAGTACATTGAGGTTAGCACAGGCAGGCGCTATAGGTAGTGATTTTTTAGTAAGAGATCTAACATCTGGATCTAACTTGGCAGACACTTTTCATAACTCTAACGATACTATAAACAATTTTATAAAAAGTATTACTGAAGGAGCTGGAAATAGTACTATAGGATTTGATACAGATCTACAAATCGGTTCTGAATTAAGAGGAAATAAGAATATAGGATCTTATACATCTAAAGTATTTAGTAGTGTTGTTGCTTCTAGACAGCATTATGAACAAGATAATAAAACTGCTATCTCTGGTTATCATGATGAGTTAAGTCAAAGTCAACTTTACAAATTAAAAATAAAATCTGCTGCTTTGAGAGCTATTCTAAGAAATAATGTATTTGAAATAACTATTCCTGGTACTCCTTATCTGGTGAACAAAGAAATAGGAGTAGGTAGTAATTTAAATTTAAGATATGTAAAACCATCTCAACATCCAGTAGCACGTACTCAAGCTGATAAAGATAGGTCAGGTAAGTTTATGATTTATAAGGTGAGACATTCCTTTACCGAAGGTATACATAACGCGCATATGGAAATAGTTAAATTAGCGGATGAAGAACTAGCATGAGAACTATAAACACAGAATACTACGGAGATGATACTCGCTGGTTTGTGGGTGTGGTTAAAGCTATCAATGATCCAGCTAGGTTAGGGAGAGTACGAGTTCGTATATTTGGTATACATTCGCATGTAACTGATCTTATAGCAGATACAGAACTACCTTGGGCTAATGTAGTAATGCCAGTAACTCATGGAGGAACATCTCAACAAACTCCTCCTACAGGAATTGGTATTGGGGCTCAAGTGTTTGGAATGTTTATGGATGGTGGGCATTCTCAAGTTCCTTTGGTGTTAGGTTCTATTCCTCATAATGGAGCTTTTCGAATTAAATATGATGGACCTGCAGATCCTTATGCATCACCTGTTAGTTCTAACTCTTTTTTACAATATCAGGTAGGAGATAGAATTACTCCGGATTTGATATCTAAATTAGAAAATGCAGGAGTGAGACCTACAGGTCAAACTTTAGATGTAGATCAAGTAAACGCTCTTAATGGTACCACAGCAGGCTCTGGAAAAATTAATTTAAGCTTGATTGGGAGTAGTAGAGCTGAACAAATTTATAATTATTTAAAAGAGTATTTTCAGACTAGAGGTCATAAAACTCCTGGATTTTTAGCTGCAGCTTTTGTTGGAAACTTTATGCATGAAGCTGGTAGAGATCTCAACCCCACAGAGCCAGAAAAAGATCCTACCGTTAAAGGTAGTAGAGGAGGATATGGAATTGCTCAATGGACTGGTAGACATAGAAGAATACCTTTAGAAGATTATGCATCTGATAATAATGCCTTTGTTGGTAATCTATCGTTACAGTTATCGTTTGTAGCTCATGAATTAGAAGGCTCTATGTCCTATGTTTATACTTACTTAAAAAATGATCATACAATAGAAGCTGCTACAGAGACAGTATTTGGTAACTATGAAAATCCAGAAGTCTCGATAAATTTTAAAAACGAAAATGCCGAAGTAAAATCAAATTGGGGACGTTATATGCGTGCTGGAGGAATAAGAAAGTTCTTAAAAACTAAATCTAGACAAAGTGGTATCATGACTGCATATAACTTAGAATATGAAGAACGTCTAGCTGATGCTAAAGCTGTATATAAAGAGTTCGGAGGATAGTATGAGTAACTTAAGAGCAATAAACTCAAAGCTAAAAAGCTTAGGTATTACATCTGGGTTTGATACATTAGCTAAAGAAACTTCTAGTATAGCATCTGCTGTACAAGCTTTAAACTCTTCTAGTTTAGGAAGTACTATAAATGAAAGCATTAGCGGAGTACAGTCTCTTAATACTACTAAAGATCCTAGTAAAGGAGTAACCATACTAACAGAAAATATAACAGGGCTACAAAGTCAAATAGTAAAGGATGTAAGCAGTTCAAAATCTGCGCTTGATGCTATAACTGGAGCTACTGTTAATGACGGTTTTTTAGATATGGTTATCGCTAGTGGTACAGCCGAAGGAGTAAAGACAGCTATTAATACTATTGCAACTCCTTCAGATAAAGAGTTAGATGGTATACTATCTAACGTTGTACCAAAACAATATGCAGGTCAAGTAACTGAATTAGTTACTAAAAATTTTACTCAATTTTCAAATGAATTTGCTTCTTCTGTTACAGGGTTTACTTCTTCTTTTTCAAATCTAGTAGGGTCTATTACTGGCAATGTATTACAAGATATAATATTACAAACAGATAACACCCCAGTCAGTATATTAGAAAATTTTGGTGTACCGATTGATAGAACAGGAGAAGTTCTAGTTTTACTTCAAAATGATAAATTTAATGATGCTGTAAAATTAGTAGAATCAATTACAAAAAAACCTACAGAAGAAGTAGAGAGACTTTTAAGTACTGTACCTACCTCGTTAAGTGATCAAATAGATTCTAGAGAAGCCGGTAAATCTTCAACTGGGGTTTATGACGTTTCTAGTAAAAATAATAAGTGGCAAGGGTCTAGTACTCCTGCAGACTATTTTGATATAATAGCTACTAAAGAACAACTACAAATAGAAATGATTAAATGTTCAAGAGAAGTTACAGAGTTAATATTCTTTGGACATGAAACTACAGCAGATCAAATATTAACAGCTCCTGATATACACGATACATACAATGAAGATGGAAATGATGGTATACCTTTTCACTTTGTAGTCTTACCGAATGGTAACTTACAAAGAGGAAGGTCATTAGGTAAAGAAGGTACATATTCAACTACTCATAAAAAATATTCTATCGGTATAGTGATACCTCATGTTATAGGTGCACCCGCAACATTAAAGCAGGGAGAAACAGTAAGAAATATTATGGAAGCTTTCTATGAAGTATGGCCAGGAGGTCAAGTCTTTGATGCAGAAAGAGATACAGGAGACTCTGAAGTAACTGTTGGTGTACCTATTGATTCCTTATTGGCTGCTCTTAAAAAAGAAAACTATGGCAACTCTAGTAGGTCATACTCTAATGCACAGCTTATATCAGCTGCACAAGGTAACATATAATGTCAACTAAAAATGTAGAAAATATAACCACAAGAACAACTACTCAAGGTAGAGGTAAGACTTTAACACAAGGTAGATTCAGTGAAGGTTTCCCTGATCACACAGGTGTACATCCTACTCCTGGAAACGAAGACAACTCTGTTATTAGTAGAGGTGGTAAATCTATTGATCTGTTTGGAGCAGATGTTCCGAACGATACATTACAAGGTACCTACAATGAATACACTCAAGTATATGAATTTAATTATGGTGAAAATACTATAGAGTTCAACTCTACTCCTGGTAATGAAAGAATCATGCTTCGTCATAGAACAGGATCAGGAGTTAATATTGGTCCAGATGGAAGTATTATTGTGTCTGGTAATGGGAACAGAATTGATAAGGCAGCAGATTATATCTTAGAAGTTGCTAATGGTCAAATGACATTTACAGGTAACCTTACTTTGAATGTAACAGGAGACTTAGATATAAATGTCGGAGGAGAGTTTAATGTAAAATCTTCTAAGAAGACAGAAAAGATTGCTGGGCCATCTGAAACAGAAATTACAGGTGATGATATAAAGACAGTAGACGGCAATCAGACTAACCTTGTACTTGGAGGAGGAGCTCATCAGTACCTTGAAGGACTATCGACAATAGTAAAAGGAGATTCTAGGTATGTAGTAGAGGGAGATCACACTGATGCTATTTCTGGTGTACTAACCATGACAGCAGAGCAGGAAATTATTCTTACATCTCCTGAAGCTAACATAGCTGCTGATAATTTATCCGTATTTGGTGATACAGGTACGATAGGTGGTGAGAATATGCAAATGTATACTAAGAATTTAAGAGCTAACAAAACTGTTTATGCTACAGAATCCGTTAATACTAAAACCTTAAGAGCATCTACATCAGTAGAGACTCACTCTCTAAGAGGTACAGTAGCTACTCTAACCAGAGTTAATGCTGATCTAAACGGAAATGCTCTTACTGCTACTACCGCTGGTACTTCATTGCACCAGTCATATAGTGATGGTACTTATGTATCGTCCTCTGGTACTGGTGTTTCTCCTGGGTCATATACTCCTGGTATAGGATCTAATCCAGGTTACACCGTCGCTACTGCATCATTAGAAGACGCTATTGATGACGACACATCAGAGACAGCTCTACCTACAGCAAACCTTCTCACTGATTATAGAACTAAAGGCACTAAGGGAGTTAAAAAGGTTCAAGTAGATCCTGGTAATGTTATAAAAAATAATATTGATTATTCAATAAAGACAGCAGGTGTTACTAATAAAAAATTAACAGCTGCAGAGTCTAGAAGAAAAATGAGAGATCCAGCTCATAGAGCTAATGCAGAGTTTACTACCCAAGCAGTTTCAGAAGGTAATCTATCTCCAGAGTTTGCTAATTCAACTCCTCCTAATATCTCTGCAGTTGAAGACACTTCTTCCATTATTGTACAGGGTCAGACTCCGCTAGGTAGTCCAACACCTGTATTGACATCTAAAAGGATTAAAGTGTAATGCCTAAAAACTATCTACCAGATCTTAGATTTATACCGGAAAATTATGATACAATAACAGCAGCTACTCCTTTGAGCGACGGAGTAACTATAGGGTCTTTTTTAAATGGAGTTACCTTAGATCATATTACAGATATAGCTACTAGAAAACAGTTAGCTAGAAATCTATTACCTCATGCTCAAATTTTGAAATCTATCAACACTAACAATAAAAGATTTGCTGATTATAAGCTAGTAGTAATAGAAGGTATTTACAAAAAAGCTCCGGAAGAACAACTTACAGAATCTGAAGATAATAATAATTTTCTAGCTCTTTCTGGAAGAGGAATCGTTTACGAGTTAAAGAGAAATAAAAAAACAGATAATGATAAAACTTTCGAATTAGCTAGATATCTTCAAGTATATCATAAGACATATGATAGACTTATCTTGGATTATGACACATATAATGAAGGAGAGTTAAACGCTCAGATTATAATTCAGACACCAGAAATATCTCCTAGTTACGATGTAAAATTTAAACAAGTATCTACTACAGTATTTAACAATACCCCTCAGGTAATAGGTCAGTTAGTAGAGATAACAGAAATACCTGAAACTACAGTTCAATTCCCTGCTGATACTCCTGATGATGTAACAGGATACTTTACAGTAGGAGATATACATGCTAGATTGCTTAGAGTGTATGGAGGAGATCCTTGGCAGTCATATGCTAGGGATGGTAGACTTTCAAGAGACCAAGTTATATTAGAAAATCTTCAGAAGATCAGAAGAGGACAAGTTGTAGTTATTTCTTCTGGATATAACGATGCTGTAAATAGTAATGATACTCCAGAGAGTATTGCTAACAGAGTTTACAAAACAGTGGCTATTTCTAAAGATGTATTAGGACATGTAACTACTTTCTTATTATTTCCTATTACGGATAAGATTGCAGTAAGCAGGTCAAGAGCTGTAAGAAATGCTATAGTATCAAAACTAGCAACTTTTAACGATGTACGTATAGTTGATCTTAATGACTCCCAGTATGAGTTAGGTAATGATGGTAAGTCTCTAACTCCAGAGTCTTATATTTCAATCTCAACTTCACTAATTTAACGTATAAATAATAGAAATTATTTGGAAGTAAAATGGCTATTAGAAGAGTATTATCAACAGAGGATGGCAATCTACAAAAAAGTACGTTGATATCATCTCGTGCAGTAGATTACTTAGACATAGATTTAACATTTAATAAAAAACCAGCTGGAGATATCTATAAAAAAAGAGACGCTGCAGCTGTAAAGCAATCTATAAAAAATCTTCTTCTAACAGATCATTATGAAAAACCTTTTAATCCGTTTTTTGGTGCTAATCTTAGAGGTATGTTATTCGAGTTAGCTGATGACGAAACAGAATTTGATATTGTAGCTAATATAACATCAGCTATTGAAACTTTTGAACCAAGAGTTGAAGTGCAAGATATTGATGTTAATGTGCTTCCTGACCAACACGACATGAGAGTCTCAATAGTATTTAAAATTATTAGTACACAAGAGACTGTAACATTTACTACGAACTTATCGAGGCTGAGATAATGGCAACAACAATTAAGTCAACAAACCTAGACTTTACGTCTATTAAAAATAACTTGAAGACATTCTTAGCTCAACAAGACGAGTTTGCTGACTATAACTTCGAAGCATCTGGCCTGTCCAATGTACTTGATGTTCTTGCTTATAACACTCACTACAATGGTCTTATTGCTAACTTCGCTTTAAACGAGTCATTCCTTGGGACAGCACAGCTGAGAAGCTCTCTCGTATCACTATCAGAAGGTATTGGATATATTCCTAAATCTATGACTGCTTCCAGAGCAGTTGTTAATTTTTCCGTTAACCTTTCTTCTCTAGCGCAAAGACCTTCAACCCTATCATTAGCTCCAGGAGTTGTATTTGAAAGCTCTATTGATGATGTAACTTATACATTCCAAACTAGAGAAACAGTTACGGCTGCAGATGATGGCTCTGGATTATATCAATTTAAAACTAATGTTGGTTCCGCAAACATAGAAATATTTGAAGGTACACAAAAAACAAAAACCTTTATTGCTGATGCTATTTCACAAGACGCTCTTTATATTATACCAGATAAAAATTTAGATATTGACACAGCTATTGTGAGGGTGTATGAGAGTCCTACATCTATAGCTTTTACAACATATCAGAATCTTAAAAATGCTACATTAATTAACGCTGCTACTGCTCTATACATTTTAAAAGAATCACCTAACGAATATTATGAGTTATCATTTGGAGATGGAGTAACATTTGGAGTAACTCCTAAAGCAGGATATAAAATTGAGGTAGATTATCTTTCAGTTGCAGGAGCTGTAGCAAATGAAGGAGCTGTTTTTTCTCCTATAACTCAAGTTAGCGTTGGAGGGAGCGGATATACAATCTCAGCTCAGACAGTTACTAACTCTCTCGGTGGAGATGTTAAGGAAACTAATCAATCCATTAGAACAAATGCTCCTTTTCAATACGCAACTCAAAATAGAATGGTTACCGCTGATGACTATTCATCATTAGTTCTTAGAAACTTTTCCACTCTTATTAAAGATATTAAATCTTTTGGAGGAGAAGATGCATTAAAACCAGAGTTTGGTGCAGTATATATGTCAATTGTATTTGAAGATGATGTACCATCTACCACTCAAACAGCTACAAAAAAC